>OGGS01002200.1_pt1 | contig 11302 bp, 10 predicted proteins | sample 1571281 | NCBI WGS metagenome assembly OGGS01 (sample SAMEA2582042, study PRJEB24529) | metagenome | biome: Human gut stool | place: China | collected 2011 | reverse complement strand
TACCGACGAGGAGCTGATGATCGCCCGCGACACCAAGGAAGTCATCGAGAAGTAAACTTTTCCCAAAGGGCTTTGCAGGGGCTGCTGCACAGAGTGTGCGGCAGCCCCTTTTCTCTCCTTCCGGCGGTGATTTTACCCAAATATATGCTGTCGGTTTGTGCCATGTGTACAAATAAAAGGGCGAACGGTTGTTTTTTGGTTGACAAATCTCAAAAATAACGGTACAATAGGAAAGTCCTCAATCCGAGGGCATTTATCTATTCAAGCCCCTGGTAAGCTTACTGATCAGCGCGATGGTCCCAAAACCAAAGGTATGGTTACAATCCTTCCGTGGGCAAGAACTAACTAAAGAGGAGATACTACTATGTTTGAAGACAAGACTCTGGTCTGCAAGGACTGCGGTAAGGAATTTGTTTGGACTGCCGGCGAGCAGGAGTTCTACGCTTCTCGCGGCTTCGAGAACCAGCCCCAGCGCTGCAAGCCCTGCCGTGACGCCCGCAAGAACGGCGGCGCACGCAGCAACAGCGGTGAGCGTCAGATGTTCGATGCTGTCTGCGCAGCTTGCGGCAAGGCTTGCAAGGTTCCCTTCCAGCCCCGTGAGGACCGTCCGGTCTACTGCTCCGACTGCTTCGCTCGCATGAAGCAGAACTAAGCGCTGATTTTCATTTAAATCGGTAACAAAGCCCCCCGCTGCCAGCCGGCAGCGGGGGGCTTTTTGCGTAAACGGTTCTTGTGCGCCGGTCACAGGCCGCAAATGGCCTCGTAGATGCGGGCGCAATTCTGGGTATCCCGCAGCGGGAAAAAGGCTGCCAACCGGGCTTTGTATTCCGGCGGCATCTGCATCCCGTGCTGCAAAGCGGTTTCCAGCGCCTGCAAAAGCGCGTCCTCGGTGGTGCACACCGGGCCAAAGCCGTCCCGTGCAAAATCAAAATACCCTTTCTGATAGTGATACCGCTGATAATCTGCCTCATCGAACTGATAGTACAGTTCCGGCTTTTCCAGATAGGCCACATCAAAAAAGACACTGGAATGATCTGTGACCAGCAGCGCGCAATCCAGCAGCAGCTGCTGCACGTCATACAGGGTGCTATCTGCCAGCACCACCCGTTCTGACGGTGCATGGAACCGGCTCAGGTGCTTCTGCATCTCAATATGCGGGTAAAAGACCAGCGTATAGCCGTACTGCTCCAGCAGTGCATCAAGGCGGGCGCTGCTCAGCAGGCTGTCAAAGGCTTTGTAGTACGGCGTATCCAGAAAAGCTTCACCCTCCGGGTAGTGGGAGCCCCGCCATGTGGGCATGAGCAGGATCATCTTTTTGCAGGGGGCCTGCCCGGCCTGCAAAAGGTGATCCCAGCGTGCCATCCCCAGATAGCGCGTTACCTCCGGCGCAAAGCCGTAGGTATCCCGGATGTACTCATATTCCGGCTTTGCGCCGCAGACAAAGAGATCCAGATACAGATTTTCCCGGTGCATCCACTGCATCTCGCTCATCGTAACGCCATGCTGCAAAAACACCTGCTTGCCCCGGGCGCGGATGCCCTTTGCGGCAAGATGGTAGTGCACCATCAGGTCTGGCGCGCAGGGCTGCACATGGGTGCCCACCAGATAGTCGGCGCAGTAGTACAGCAGATCATGCCGGAAGCTGCCCCGCTGCACCGCACCGCCCAGCGCGGTGATCTTTGCAGCGTCCGGGCTGTCGGCGGCGATGACATAATAGGCGCGGCACTCCGGGTGCTGCGTGCGCAGATACCGGTAGAACCAGTAGCCGTTGTCCCGGGCATCGGTGCCGCGCTCGCCCACCAGCCAGATGCCCCGGTATGCCGGAATAAAGGCGCGGCATACTGCACCCAGCAGCTTGCACAGCAGCATGGCCAGCAGTTCTTTCAGGTAGCACAGCGCTCGCAGAAGCTTTCGTTTCATCAGTAGTATTCCTTTCCGCTTTTTCTGGTTTGCGTCCGAGGGCAGCGGCTGTGCCCGGAGCGGCAAATGTTCCATATTGTAAACAGGCAGTATAAACGAGATGCAGGGGATACTCTCAACTTTCTCGCTCCATATCATCCCGGCAGGCCGAGCCGCCGCAGCAGCGGCCGCAGACGCAGCCGACCGGCAAGACGGAAGAACAGATACGGCATTACCAGACTGGCCGCGCCGCAGGCAAGGACCGTCCCGCCCGCAGAGACGCCCAGCTTATCATACAGCACAAGCCCCAGTACTGCGCAGCAAAAGGGCTGGTGATACAGATAAAACAGCATAGAGTTCTTTCCCAGCGGAACCAGCCATTGCAGGGGCTTTTGCAGCAGCACGCACGCCGCCCAGATGCCCACGAAGAACCCGCTGACCGCAAAATAGTCCGCCCATGTGCACAGAACCTCCGCAAGCAGACCATCCGGCCAAACCGCAGCGGGGGATAACACCTCCCACACTACTCCAACGCCGCACAAAGCACCTGCAAGCACCAGCGGCTTTGCATGCTGTTCGGCCTTTTCACGCGGGAGCACGCAGCCCAGAAAGAAAAAAGCGCCCTGCTGAAAGTAGCTTTTTACCGTCCAGAACCAGCCGACAAAAAACAGCTGATAGCACACGGGCAGCGCCACCACCAGCGCCAGCTTTGCCGCCCGGGCTGCCGCCGGGGACAGATATTTGTCCAGCAGCCATGCCGTGAGGACGAACCAGAACAATGTGGGCAGATACCACAGATGAAAACCGTATGGGTTCTCGTTGCGCAGCACCAGCCAGAGATATTCCGCGGGCTGCCGCAGCTGGTATGTACTGCTGGTTAACAGCGCCCGCACCGGCGGCAGCCGGTTTGCCAGATAGAACAGCAGGTACAAAAAGGCTGAGTATACGCCCCATGGCAGCAGCAGGCTGTGCACCTTTTTGTGCAAAAACTGCCGGGCAGAAAGGCTGCGGTTCTTCTGCGCGGTCAGGATGCAGCCCATACCGGAGAGAAAATACAGCAGCGGGACGTGGAACCGGTAGACGAAGGTATAAGAAAACGCACACCATGGATGTACGGCGCGCATGGACATCCGAAAGGTGTGTCCATAGATCACCAGCAGCAGACCGATCGCCTTGGCAATGTCGATGTGATCCAGACGCTTGGCGGTTTGTATCATCTCCGTCACCCCTCCTGCATCAGAACACGGATGCGGTCCCGCATCTCCTGTCGGCTGTCCGGCATCCACACCTTGGGCTTCGGGGGCTTTTTGCGGTTCATGGCATAAGCAAGCGGCAGCAGACGCAGCGCCATCGCGCTCCAGAAATAAAAGGCGGTATTATCGGTCAGATAGGTCACCGTCATATAGCCCAGTACGCACATATACAGCAGCGTGGTCTGCTGGTCTGCATAGCGCTGCCAGAACAGCGGAGTCAGAACATACTGGATGCCGGACCAAAGCATAAAGCCCGGAAATCCCATCTCCACAAAGACCTTCAGAATGTCGTTGTGGAAGGGATACGGATGGTTGAGGATCCCTTCATTATACCACTGGGTAACGAGGGAATCCACATATTCGAAGCCGTGGCCGATATAGGTGATGGAAAATTCATAGTAAGGGTTTGCCAGGCTCCACAGGCAGTCCCGGCCCATCATATCGATGTCAAAGCGCAGCAGGAGCGCTGTAACGATACCATTGCGTACACAGTAGAGGAACACCAGAAAAAACACGATACAGCCAACACCTACCACGGGGTAGAACCAATGGGGCAATTTGCGCTTGCGGAGAAGCAACCCGACTATGATAAACAAGACCACCGCCGGGATGGCGCTGCGCTTCATGCCGACCAGAAAAAACCAGATGCAGAGCAGCAGATACCGCCAGCGCTTGCGCTTTTCCTCCCGGGTAGTGTGGGGAGCAAAAACGGCGTAGTACACGATCATCTGCCCGAACACAAAGGTCAGGTCGTGGATCTCCAGCTGGCGGGCGTAGCCGACTGCATCGCCGAAGGTGACCAGACAGGTGATAAGGGACTGGATGCTGGCGGCAATACCGTAGCCGGGAATGCACAGCAGCATAATGGCACCGTTGATCATGCAGATGCAGATGGTAAACAACTCGATGGCCTTTTCCCGGAACAGATAGACCAGCGCTACGGCAGTGAGGATGGCAATGCTCTGGAACAAAACCTTGGAGCAGCTGCGGATCATGGAGGAGACCTCAGAAAAGCTTTTGATCCAGATGATCATCGACCAGAAAAACAGCGCCGCCATCAGGGACATATACAGCAAGGTGGGCTTCCAGATCTCCCGGAGGCGCTTTTCGTCCGGGTAAAACAGGGTATACAGCACTGCCAGCCCGATCACGCCCAGAGAGACGGCCTTGGGCAGACCTCCCAGCATATTGTTGAGGTATTTCCACTCTCCCAGCCCGGCCACGGACAGAAAGACTATGCAGCCGATGGTCAGCAGTTTTTGCCACAGCGGGCTGTCCTTATAAAACAAAGAGGCCGGAGTTTTCCGGCTGTAATCCTTTTTGGTCAAAATCTGATCCAATGTGCGCATGAAAGAGGGTTCTCCTTTTGTAGCGGGTGTTCCCGCAGGTGACTTACGCCTTGCCGCCCAGCTGCAAGTATTGCTGCTGCAAGCGGGCAGCGGCGATGTTGATATCGTAGCCCGCCTGCCGGATCAGTTCTGCCCCGGCAGAGCGGTCGCAGGGCTGTTGCAGCATCCGCTGCAAGCCTGCCGCCCAGTCTGCATTGCTGGCGGAAAGCGGGATCTGGATGGCATGGGGCGAAAGCAGCACCTCTTCCGGCACTGCGTCTGAAAATACGCACCCCAGCCCGGCGGCCTGCGCCTCGATGCCCACCACCGGCAGCCCCTCGAAGCGGGAGGGCATGACGAAGAGATCCATCAGCTGGTACCAGTCTGCCACATTGCTTTGCAGCCCGGCAAACAGGATATGGTCTGCGATGCCCAGTTCCTGCGCCTGTGCGCGGACAGCCGGTTCCAGCCTGCCGGTGCCGATGAGCACCAGCATCGCCCGGGGCTCCAGCTGCAAAAAGGCGGCGAAGATCTCCAATAGACGCTCGTGGTTCTTGCGGATGTCAAAGCGTCCCACATGACCAAGCACCACCCGATCCTCCAGCCCGTAACGCGCCCGCATTTCGGCGCGGACGGCGGGGGAAAAGCGGAAGCTCTCCGGTTCGATGGCGTTGGGAATGATCTGTCCCCGGCGCTCCCAGTCCGCTTTGCCGAAGTAGTAGATGCCCGCATCTCGTCCGCAGGCCCACAGGTGGGTGGCTGCGCCGGGCAGCAGCTGCTTGCAGAGCATCTTCAGCGGCCACTTGTAGTCCCGGACGATCCAGATATTATGGGCATGGGCAATGCGCACTTGCAGCCCCGCCTTCTCCGCACCCTTCAGGGCGTACAGCCCCATGGCCTCGTTGTGGGCGTGCAGGATGCGGATGCGGGGGTCTGCGGCCACGGTCTGCTGCACAAAGCGCAGATACGCCGGGTAGTGCAGCGGGTCAAGCCCCGGGCTTTGGTAGATATGCCCGCCCAGACGGCGGATCTCGTCGTCGTAGTCGCCGGGCTTTTTCTTGTTGACGATAAAATCGAACTGGACTTTGCTGCGGTCGATATGCCGGTAATAGTTCATCAGCATGGTCTCGATCCCGCCGCGGTCCATATTGCTGACCGAATGCAGCACTCGTATCATAGGTACTCCTTACATTATAGCAACTGAAATCTTCTGCCGTAGCGGCACCACAGCCCAAAGTCCTGCTGCCGCAGGGCGCGGGCACCCCAGCGGGCACGGCGGGGCAGTGCGCCCTCCTGCGGCAGCGCCTTGGCATACAAAGCGCAGCACAGCCGGAAAACCGCCTGCTGCGTTTCCGGCGGCAGACCGGATACGGTGGCATAGCAGAAAGCCGAAAGCTGCAGCGTCAAGGTGCAGCGGTACAGCGCATCGTGGGGCAGCCCCAGCGCAGCATCCTGCGCTGCCAGCTGCTCTATGATCCAGTAGCTCTGCACGGCGGCAGGGCGGTGCTGGCTGGTGGCAGTAAGCCCTTTGGGGTTTTTGCGCCACAGATAGACCATCTCGGGCACAGAGGCCACAGTTCTGGCCAGCCGGAACACCCAAAAATGGATGATAGCATCTTCAAAACAAGTGTAGTAAGCCGGGAAGCGCACCTGCGCAAACAGCTCCCGCCGGTAGATCTTGCCCCATGGCATCCCGGGCAGCTCGAACCGCTCCGGCGCAGCGGCTCCGGTATAGACTGCCGCCGGGTAGCACTGCACCGGGCCGTGGGTGCCGTCGGTGTACAGGTACTGCCAGCCGCCCTGCACCACATCGGCGTCAAGGCGCTGTGCGGCATCCAGCAGGGTGCGGATGGCACCGGGCAGCAGTAAATCATCGCTGTCCACGAACATCAGCCAGCGCCCCACGGCATGACGCAGCCCTTCGTTGCGGGCGGCGGCGGCGCTGCGGGGTGCGCTGCAATTGCACAGCACCACCCCGGGCAGTGCCCGGTAGCGTTCCAGCACGGCGGCTGTGCCGTCAGTGGAATCGCTGTCCACCACGATCAGCTGCACGGTGCAGCCGGTATCCTGCTGCAAAAATGCTGTCCAGACAAGGGCCGATGGTGGCTTCGCCATTATATACCGGCACGATGACTGAAAGCGTCACCGCCGGGTCCTGCGGCGGCAGCGGCGGGCAGATTTCCTCCGCTGCGGGCTTCGGGCATAGTGCTGTCAGCGTGGCGCGGTCGGCCTGTGTGCTGTCCGGCAACGGTGCACCGCCCCGGTGCAGCAGATGATACAACGCAAGGTCTGCGTGGCCGCAGGCGGCACCGCACACGGCGGCAGCGCCCGCCAGCAGACGACTGTGGGTGCGGCAATGGATCAGTTGATAAGCGCGTCGGTTCTGGATCATGCCTCACCACGCTCCATTCCGCCAAGGGCGGAGCTGCCCTCCTCTGCGATCAGGGCCATCTTTTTCTGCGCGCAGCGCACAAGGTCGCGCACATGGTAGAGTTCCTCCTCCGAGGTGGTCGCCCATGCGGCGGTGAACAGGATGGGGTACTCCGGGTTCAGCTTGTTGTACTCGTCCACCTGACTTTGCAGGATGCGGATCATGACCTCTGCCTTCCGGCTGCTGCATTCCTCAAAGAAGGCAAGGAACTTGCCCACGCCGTTGTAGCCCACCATGCCGTCGGTGTCGCCCATCAGCTGCACCAGACCGGAAAAATCCTTCAGGATGCCATCGCCCACGGTGTAGCCGAAGCGGCGGCTCATCTCGGTCAGGTTGTCCAGCTGCAAGGCAAAGCAGGTATAGTCCTCCGGCAGGATGCGGTCGGCCATGCCGGTGATATACACATTGAGTTTTTCGCGGTTGGGCAGGCCGGTCTTTTTGTCCACATACAGCAGATAATCCACCACATCCGAGATGCGTCCCAGCAGAACGGCACCGCAGCAGCCAATAACAAAGAACAGCACCAACGCCAGCATCAGGTACAGCTTGACATTGATGGCAGCAGCCACCCGCACCGAACTGATCATCTTCAGATAATCTGCGCTGATGTACAGGTTCAGTTCCTTGCTGCTGGTATTGATGATCTCGTAGTAGCTTTTCAGCTGCGCCTCGTAGTCGTTGATCATGCTTTCCATTGCAGCATGCTGTTCGTCTGTACCGCCAAAATCCAGGTTGCGGAAGCTTTGCAGGATCTCCTCCTGAAACTGCCGGTCGATCTGGCTGGCAGCCACCTGCTGTTCCAGTGACACCAGTTTCAGCACCAGACCGTCGTAGGTGGTCTGCGCTCTATCGCCCGCGCCTTCCAGTTCGATGTTGCCCAGGATGTAGTCCGAGGACACCACCTCGCCCCGGTCGGTAAAGTAGTTTTCCAGCAGGTCCGCATTTTTGTACACATACTGGTCAGTCAGGCTCCACAGACTGTCCCGCTGCTCGGTGGTGATCTGTTCGTTCTGCTTTGCAGTCTCGATGCAGTTGGCCAGATACTCCTGCAGCACCGTGCCGTCCCGCACCTGCGGGCCGTTGAGCACATAGGCGTACAGCGCCGGGATGGTGTATTTTTTGAAGTCGGAATAGATATCGCACAGGTCTGCGTAGGTGTAGCCGGTGCGGGAGGAGCGGAAATGCGGGTAGTGCTCCCGCTTGCTCAGCAGATAGTCCTGCATCTCGTTGGTATCGTTTTCCAGAATGCGGATGCATTCGTAGTAGTCGTAGCCGTTGTCCAGCAGGCCGGACGAGGGGTTCAGCGAGAGCTTCTGCTCCACATATTTTTCCGTATAATAGGTGCAGTAACTCTGGATGATGGCATCCAGCATATTGCGGGCATAGCCCGCGCCCAGCGCCCCGTCCACCACAAGGCTCACTTTGTAGGTGTCGGGGAAATAGGTCACCTCTTCGCCCTTGCTCAGCAGGGCATCGTTAATGGTCTGCTGATCTTCCGAGATCACCGGGGTCACCGAGATGTTGGAGCGGATGGTGCTCAGCCGCCCGGAAGCGCCCAGTGCATCCATGGCCTGCGAAATGACGGTGGAGGAATAGATCTCGTTGACGTCCAGCGCGCTGCCGTCCGGGGTCAGGCCATCTGAGATGCTGCTGTTGGTATAGCGGATGATGACCGAGGCAGTGTATTGCTGCTTGCCGTCCGCATACAGATAGATAGCAGCCGCACCTGCCAGTGCGACCAGAAAGATCAGCAGGCTGAAACGCTTCAGATAGCGCAGGATCTCAAACTTTTTCATTTGCGTTTTCCGGCCTTTCTGCGTTTGCGTTCATGGAGCAGCCATGCGCCGCCCAGCATCACGGCAACGGACTCCATCAGGGTCTTTTTCAGGCTCAGCCGCTGGATAAAGGAGGCCGAGCCGTAGGTAAAGGAGATATAGTTCTGAGATTTATACTTGATATAGGCCTTATCCAGCACGAACAGCTGCTCCGAGATCTCGTTGATGGCGGTTTCCAACTTGTTCACCATGGCCTGTGCCTCGGCCAGACGCGGCTGCCCGGCATCCAGTTCTCGGATCTTCTGGATCACATAATTCGTGCTCACGATCTCGGACTGGTAGTCGGTGGCATCGGACAGAGAAGCATCTGCCGAGCGCGCCAGTGCGTCCATGGCGGTCTTGGTGCGGGACATATAGTATTCGCTGGCCGCATCCACGGTGGGGATCATCATGATGGAGGTCATGGACTTTTCGTAGATGGAAATGCCCTTTTTATCCGCATCATAATAAGCCTGCTGGGTGCGCATCGCTATATCGTCGATCTTGTTCTTGTATTCCAGAATGCTGGTCAGCATGGACGGGTCGCGGGCAACGCCGCCCTCAATGACAAAGGCCATGGCATTGGGCAGGTCGTAATCCACCAGATTGTTGATCTTTTTGCCCAGCGTGGTAAAGTTGTTGGTGGAGGGGTCGGGGTTTGTATCGTCCGTAAAGGTTTTATTCGCCCCCAGACGAGCGTTCAGGTAGCGGTTCAGCCCTGCGGCGCGTACCTCCAGTTCGTTCAGCCGCAGGTAAGGCTCGCACGCGGTGGTCACTTCCAGCTTTTCCTTCAGCAGGCTTTGATTATCACAGTAGCTGCTCAAAAAGATCTCCCGGTAGGATTCGCACACGCTCTGCAAAAGATCCATGGGCTTGCGGTTGCCAAGGTCCAGCTTGCGGGTGTTGATGGAAAGATAGTAGTTGGTGCTGATATACTCGCTGCCATTGGCGCTGCCGGTGCCGTCCGGGCTCAGGGAAAGGCACTCGGCCAGCTGGGAGGCGGTCAGGCTGTCCTGCAGGCCCACCCGCCGGATGGCGCGCTCCATCACCTCGCCCGAAACGATCTCGTAGGCGTTGAAGCGGGTCTTGTTGGGGTTCATGCCCAGCGATGCCTCGGAGTAATTGAAGGAGATGCTGGCGGTGGCGCTGTCCGCACTTTTGAAATAATGGAACAGCCCGAACAGACAGCACAAGGTCAGCAGGCAGAGAAACAGGCGGTATTTATTTGTCCAGATATGGCGCAGCGCCTGTTTGATCTTTTCTTTGATGTCATCCATGGCGTTCTATCCTTTTGCAGCGGCCTGCACGCGCGGCGCAGACTGCTTAGTCGATGTCAATGACCGAAAGTTCCGGCACGTTGTTGATGCGGGGCACCTGACTGGAATCGCCCAGCCCCCGGCTTACGATGAGGGTGGCGCGGTTGGCAAGCGTATAGCTGCCCCCGGCATAGTCGGGCAGAAAGCCCTCCTCGGCACTGTAAAGAGGGCCGAACTTCGGCAGACAGACGATGCCGCCGTGGGTGTGCCCGGCCAGACCCAGTTCAAAGGAATAATTTTCCAGATGCTCGGGAAAGTAGGTGGGAATGTGCGCCAGACAGATGCGCAGATCGTAATCTGTCTGCGGCTCTACGCTGTCCATAAAGGTGCTGGCACCGTAGTTGTAAAAGTCCTTCGGGCTGCCCTCCACGCCCAGAATGCTGATGACATTGTCGTGGACGGTATAGCGCGCCTCTTCATTGCGCAGGATGGTCACCCCGGCGGCGGTGAACTTTTCCACCAGCTCCCGGTCGCCGTCCAGAAAATATAGCTCGTCCTCGTGGTTGCCCAGCACCCCGCACACCGGGGCGATCTGGCTCAGCTGGCTGCACAGGGAGAGCATATTATCGTAATTGGTGCCTTCGCCGTAGGTCACAAGGTCGCCGCCCAGCAGGATCAGATCCGGGGCAAGGCTGCGGACGTCCTGCACCAGTTCACAGTTGTCCGCCCCGTACTCCCGCAGATGCACATCGGTGAGAAAAACGACCCGGCAGCTCTGGGTCAGCTTGCGGGAATGGACCTGATAAAACTCTGCGGTATAGTGGGTACGGTTATAGCAGATATTCTGCCACAGTGCCCCGCCCATCAGAGCGAGCAGGGCAACAAGAACCAGCAGCGTCAGCAACACCTGCTTCCAGCGGGGTGCTGATGTTCGTGCACTGCCGCTGCTCTGCGTGTGCCTGCCGCTGTGCGCAGAGCCTTTTCCGTGCTTTGATTTGATAACAGCCACATCCTTTCTGCCGGGAAACGTTGCAGAGAGAAGGACGCGGCGCCAGACCGCAGCCCATCTCTCCAAAAACGGATACAAAAACTGATATATAAATAAATTATAACATATTTAGTAGGAAAAGCAAAGAGTGCATCTCTGCCATGGGCGGATTTCACATTTAAAAACCTCTCAGTCATCACCGCGCGATGCCAGCTCTCCCGAGGGGGAGAGCTTGACTCCCTCAGTCAAAGCCTGACGGCTTTGACAGCTCCCTCCCAGAGGGAGCCTTTGGCATGGCGGCAAAGTTTCCGGCATAAATGCAAAGCTTACGGG
>OGGS01002196.1_pt1 | contig 11321 bp, 8 predicted proteins | sample 1571281 | NCBI WGS metagenome assembly OGGS01 (sample SAMEA2582042, study PRJEB24529) | metagenome | biome: Human gut stool | place: China | collected 2011 | reverse complement strand
TTTGCAAACGAAAAATAAATTAATCATTATCTATCAAAATTAAGTATGAAAATATTAAACTTATGGATGGTTGCTCTAATGGCACTATCATTCTCATTCACTTTTGTATCTTGCAGTGACGATAACGACGATACCGACAATACAGAGCAAGCAAAAGCCATTGCCGGCACTTACAAAGGTTATTCTATTGGCGAAAGCAGAATGTTCTCTGATTATCTGATGGGCGACGATGCCAGCGCAACAATTACCGCCAATACAGATGGTACCGTCAATATGGTTTATAAATCAGGATCCGGAGATTTTATCCTGAATAACCTGACAGTTTCTTCCAAATCATTTAAAGGCGAAGGTGAAGTTGCCCTAGCTATGGAAGGAAGTGAACCTGCCAACTACGAATATACACTGGAAGGTAGTGTCAGCGATGCTAAAGTACTAACCCTGAAAGCCAATGTTCCTGTGCCAATGGGTGGCATCGATATCAATTTCATTCAGGCAGAAACTCCGATTGCTTATTACGTAGCCGCTACTTATAAGTATAATACTAATCTTGCTATCAGCGTTATGGGAAGTTCATATGGTTCTACCGAAGATTGTAAAGCAGTCATTAAACGTGCATCCGAAACGACAGTAGATATCACCCTAAACGGTTTTGGCAATTTGACCGGAGGCGGTAATATGAATTTGGGAGACTTCACGATTAGCGGAGTAAACGTTGAAAAAGCAGATGACGGCTACACACTCAGTTTAGGCGCATTTGAATCTGCAGCCGAATCCGCAAGTGGTACTACTCCAATTACAGGTGAAAGTCTGGAAGGTACAGTTACAGCAAATGGTAAAGCTAATATTACGGTAGCCTTCAAACCAGGAGCCATGCCTATGGCAATCACCGCAGTATTCACCGGAAACGTCAAAAAAACTAGTGCACAATAAATAACTAATAGAAAAAATGAGAAGAAGCAGTAACGCTATTTTCAAAAATATAATGATACTGGGAGCGGCTATGTCGCTCTCAGCTTGTAATGGAATGTTTGAAGGGATTTATGACGATCCCATTGAAGCGGAAATGGAGATTAAAGAAAGTAGCTTTTCACAAATCAATGCTACCGAGTACACTAACTGGGTCTATATCGACCTATCCGAACGTAAAGCAACGACTGTTGAAATCGGAGAGGAACATAAGAGCGAGATACCGGCAAAATGGGACCTTGCCATCCACCGCTACGACATCAAAACCAATGAAGGTGCAGCCTTTCAGACAACTTATACAAGTATTGATGACCTGAAGGCCAGTGGAAAACTTCCCGCCGAAGAAAATTTTGTAAAAGACGAATGGACGACAGATAAAATAGCAATCGATATGTCCGGTATGATGGAAGGAAACATTAAATATACAGAAGACTATCGTAATGATATTTTATCCGGCTGGTTAAACGTAGACACTTCAAGTATGCCTCCTATTTACACCATGTCCAATCAAGTCTATCTGATACGGTTGAAGGATAATACCTATGCGGCCATTCGTTTTACCAACTATACCAATGCCAGAGGCATAAAAGGATATATCGACTTCGATTTCCTATATCCACTTGATTTCGAAGAAAACAACTAAGAAACCAATTACAAAGAATGAAACCTACATTTATAGCATCAATCTTGATATTCTCCTTTATAGTAACCTGTTCCACATCCGCACAACAATCAACCGAGCACATCAGCGGACGTGTTACTGATACCAATGGTGAACCCCTACCAGGTGCGACCATTTCCATAAAAGGAGAAGAAACAGGAGCCGTCACCGGTGTTGACGGAACCTATACATTACAACTGCCGGGAATCGGTTCATATATCATTACTGCATCTTACATAGGTTATCAAACCGAACAAAAAAGAATAACCACCGAGAAAGGAAAGAAAGTTAACTTCAGCTTATCCGAAGATCAGTTCGACCTCGGAACAGTCGTTGTAACCGGTACCCGTACTCCCAAATTGCTGAAGGACGCTCCCATCATCACCCGGGTTATCACCTCAGACGATATTAAGAAAGTTAATGCCAACAACGTTGCCGACCTGCTGAAAACAGAGTTGCCCGGTATCGAATTTTCCTTCTCTATGGATCAGCAAACCGCTATTAATATGCAAGGCTTCGGCGGTAATTCCGTACTGTTTCTGGTAGATGGCGAACGGCTGGCAGGGGAAACACTGAATAATGTAGACTACGAACGTCTGAATCTCGACAATGTAGAACGCATAGAGATAGTGAAAGGTGCTGCATCTACCCTTTACGGTTCCAGTGCTATCGGAGGAGTAATTAACATCATCACCCGCGAATCGGACGATCCATGGAACTTAAATCTTAATTCACGTTTCTCCGAACACAACGACCAGCGGTATGGTGGCACTGCAGGATTTAATGCAGGTAAATTCAACAGCCTGACCAACGTGCAGTATAATAATGTAGACACTTATGCCGTAGACAATCCGGGAGATTTCTCTACAGTGTTCGGAAGCCGGGTGTGGAACTTCAAAGAACGTTTAATATACCGTCCGCTGGAAACGCTCAAACTGACGGGAAGAGTCGGCTATTATTTCCGTGAACGCAATAAACCGGGGGATACCCAGGACAGATACCGTGGATTCAGCGGTGGAATGAAAGCTAACTACACCTTCAATATAATGAGTAACCTTGAAGTCGGTTATACTTTCGACCAGTATGATAAGAGTGATTATCAGTCTCTTTATAAAAATGACGTGCGTGATTACAGTAATGTACAGCACAATGTGCATGCACTCTATAATTATACCTTCAACGGAAAGCATACGCTGACTGTCGGCGCCGACTACCTGCGCGATTATCTGATGTCTTACCAATTCACTGATAACGCAGACCACACCATGCATACGGCAGATGCGTTCGGTCAGTTCGACTGGAACCCCACAGAAAGACTGAATGTGATAGCCGGATTACGGTTCGACTACTTCTCCGACTCCAATGTACACCATCTGTCTCCACATTTGGGAATGATGTATAAGATAGGCAATTGTTCATTAAGAGGATCGTATTCGCAAGGATTCCGCTCTCCTACCCTGAAGGAGATGTATATGGTGTTCAATATGGCAAATATGATGATGATTTATGGTAATCCGGACCTTAAGTCGGAAACAAGCCATAATTTCTCTGTATCTGCCGAATATACCAAGAGTCGTTATAACTTCTCTATTACAGGATATTATAACCTGGTACACAATCGTATCAATACCGTTTACAGCGAAGACCCCAAAGGACAAATCTATACCAATACCGACAAAATGGATATTGCAGGAATTGACGCCAACGTTTCCGCCAAGTATCCTTGCGGACTCGGCTATCGTCTGTCATACACATATATTCATGAGTTCATGCGCGACGGTCAAAAGAAATTCACGGATACACGTCCCCATACAGCAACTGTAAGAATCGACTGGGGCAAGACTCTGAACAAAATAGATTTCAACTACTCACTCAACGGACGTTTGCTGTCAAAAGTTAAAACAAACATCTATAACGATAGTTTCAACAATCCGTCTGCCGGAAGTCAGGCAGTCGAGTATCCGGGATATATGATATGGGATTTTACTTTCTCGTTGGGAATTATAAAAGGAATCAATATGAATCTGGCTGTAAACAACCTGTTCGACTATGTGCCGGATTATTATTATTTCAACTCTCCTACCACAACGGGAACCAACCTGACATTAGGACTATCACTGGATATAGACAGGCTCTTCAAAAAATAAACGGCAACAATAGAACTACATACAAAGCTAAAAATAAGAGAAATGAAAAAGAAAAGTAAAATCATTTTAGGTGGATGCATCGTTGTAGCAGCCCTGATAGGTCTATCCGCATGGAATGCCTGGTTCAGCGCTACCAAAATAGCTTTCGTCAACTTCCAGACCATACAGCAGGGAAGCATCTCGAAAGCCAACGACAATTCATTCATCAAACTCAGCGAAGTGTCTCTTGACAACCTCGATCGTCTGACCAGTTATGACATGGTATTCATCAATGGCATGGGACTGCGCATTGTCGAAGAACAACGTCAGCAAATACAGCAGGCAGCAGATAAGGGTATCCCCGTATACACTTCTATGGCTACCACCCCTGCCAATAACATCTGCAACCTCGACAGTATACAGCAGAATCTCATACGCGGCTATCTGAGCAACGGCGGAAAGACCAACTACCGCAATATGCTGAACTATATCCGTAAAGCCATTGACGGAAAGGCTTCCGCTGTACCCGAAGTGGAAGATCCGACAGAAAGACCGAGCGATATGCTTTATCATGCCGGAATCAGTAATCCGGATGATGAACAGGAGTTCCTCACCGTTGCCGATTATGAGAAATTCATGCAAGAGAATAACCTTTATAAAGAAGGGGCACGAAAAATCATGATTACCGGACAAATGGCAGATGCCACCGATCTGATAAAAGCACTGGAAAATGCGGGATATAATGTTTATCCCGTTCAATCCATGACAAGATTCATGTCATTCATTGAGGAAGTGCAGCCCGATGCCGTCATCAATATGGCACACGGACGTATGGGAGATAAAATGGTGGATTATCTGAAAGCCAGGAATATCCTTTTGTTCGCTCCGCTCACAATCAACAGTCTTGTGGATGAATGGGAAAACGATCCGATGGGTATGTCGGGAGGCTTTATGTCACAGAGCATCGTAACACCGGAAATAGACGGAGCTATCCGCCCTTTCGCCCTTTTCGCACAATATGAAGATAAAGAAGGATTGCGCCATTCGTATGCCGTCCCCGAACGTCTGAAGACTTTTGTATCTACAATAGATAACTACCTGAATCTGAAAACAAAACCTAATTTTGAGAAGAAAGTAGCTATCTATTATTACAAAGGTCCCGGTCAGAACGCATTGACCGCTGCCGGCATGGAAGTAGTACCTTCCCTTTACAATCTTCTGCTTCGTATGAAACAGGAGGGATACAATATATCCGGTCTGCCTGTCAACGCTCAGGAACTGGGAAAAATGATACAAGCCCAGGGGGCGGTATTCAACGCTTATGCAGAAGGAGTTTTCAACGACTTCATGCAAAACGGACATCCCGAACTGATCACCAAAGAACAGTATGAAAGCTGGGTGAAAGAATCGCTTCGTCCCGAAAAGTATCAGGAGGTGGTAGATGCTTTCGGAGAATTTCCCGGCAACTATATGGTGACTCCTGACGGCAAATTAGGTATTGCCCGTTTACAGTTCGGTAACGTTGTGCTATTGCCACAAAACGCTGCCGGAAGCGGTGACAACTCCTTCCAGGTGGTGCACGGCACCGACATGGCTCCGCCACACACCTACATTGCCTCATACCTGTGGATGCAACATGGCTTCAAAGCCGATGCACTGATTCACTTCGGTACACACGGCAGTCTCGAATTCACTCCGAGAAAACAAGTCGCATTATGCAGCAATGACTGGCCGGACCGTTTGGTAGGAGCCGTTCCCCACTACTACCTCTACTCTATCGGAAACGTCGGAGAAGGTATGATGGCCAAACGCCGTTCTTATGCTACCTTGCAATCATATCTCACTCCTCCTTTCCTTGAAAGCAGCGTACGCGGCATTTACCGGGAATTAATGGAAAAGATCAAAATCTATAATAACTCCCAGAAGGCAAACAAAGATCAGGAGTCGCTGGCTGTGAAAACCTTGACTGTGAAGATGGGAATCCATCGTGATTTAGGACTGGACAGTATTGCCAATAAACCGTATACGGAAGATGAAATCGCCCGTGTAGAAAACTTTGCCGAAGAACTGGCTACAGAGAAAATCATGGGGCAGCTTTACACAATGGGAGTTCCTTACGAACCGGAAAGAATAACTTCTTCTGTCTACGCGATGGCAACAGAACCGATTGCCTATAGTCTTTTTGCTCTTGACAAGCAACGCGGCAAAGCTACAGAATCTGCCGAAAAACACCGAAGTGTCTTTACCCAGCAATATCTCATGCCTGCCCGCCTTCTCGTAGAGAGACTGATGGCTAACCCTTCACTGGCAACCGACGAACTGATTTGTCACACAGCCGGAATCACTCCGCAAGAGTTGGCAAAGGCGAGACAGATAGAAGCCGAGCGCAATGCCCCCAAAGGCATGATGGCAATGATGATGGCTGCCGCAGCCAAAAAGGATCAGGCTGATAATGAGCCGTCGGGCAATGGTCATCCGGCTTCGGCAAAAATGGAAAAAGGACCTCATGGTAAAATGCCTGCAGGCATGAAAGAAGCCATGAAGAAAATGGGTGCTAACATGGACCCGGAAAAAGCGATGGAAATGGTCAAATCAATGGGTGCCAGTCCGGAAGCTTTAAAGAAAATGGAAGCCAGCATGAAGGCTAATAAGGATACATCCACAGACGCTTCGGGCAAACCGGCAATGGCAGGAAAGACTGAAAAGCCGCAGGGTATGTCAGCAATGATGGCAGCTATGGGAAAGGCTCCGAAAGAATACAGCAAAGAAGAGGTGGAATTTGCGCTTGTAGTAGCTGAAGTAGAACGTACCATCAAGAATGTAGGCAATTATAAAAATGCACTTCTGACAAGTCCGGAAGAGGAACTGAGCAGTCTGATGAATGCCTTGAAAGGCGGATACACAGCTCCCACACCCGGTGGTGACCCGATCGCTAATCCGAACACGCTACCTACCGGACGTAATATGTATGCCATTAATGCCGAAGCGACTCCGACAGAGTCTGCCTGGGAAAAAGGTATTGCTTTGGCCAAGCAGACCATTGATAGGTACAAGCAACGTCACAACGACTCCATACCACGCAAGGTCAGTTATACACTATGGTCATCCGAGTTTATTGAAACCGGAGGGGCAACCATCGCACAGGTACTTTATATGTTAGGCGTTGAGCCTGTCCGTGATGCTTTCGGTCGTGTCAGCGATTTAAAACTGATTCCTTCAACCGAATTAGGACGTCCGCGCATCGACGTGGTAGTCCAGACTTCCGGACAACTTCGTGATCTTGCCGCCTCCCGTCTCTTCCTCATCAACCGTGCAGTAGAAATGGCTGCCGCCGCCAAAGACGACAAATATGAAAATCAGGTTGCCTCCAGCGTAATAGAAGCCGAACGGGTGCTGACCGAAAAAAGATTAAGCCCGAAAGATGCCCGCGAAATTTCAACATTCCGGGTATTCGGAGGAGCCAACGGTATGTATGGAACTGGTATTCAGGAAATGGTAGAATCCGGCGACCGCTGGGAGAATGAATCGGAAATCGCCGATACTTATCTCAATAATATGGGCGCGTATTACGGCAGTGAGAAGAATTGGGAAGTATTCCAAAAGTTCGCTTTCGAAGCTGCACTGACCCGGACGGATGTTGTCGTACAACCACGACAAAGTAATACCTGGGGAGCCTTAAGCCTTGACCATGTATACGAATTTATGGGAGGTATGAATCTCGCCGTACGCAATGTGACCGGCAAAGATCCGGATGCCTACCTCAGTGATTATCGCAACCGGAACCATATGAAGATGCAGGAACTGAAAGAGGCTGTCGGCGTAGAAAGTCGCACCACTATCCTGAACCCAACTTACATCAAAGAGAAAATGAAAGGCGGGGCTTCTTCGGCAAGTGAATTTGCAGAAGTGATCACCAATACCTATGGATGGAATGTGATGAAACCGGCTGCAATCGACAAAGAGCTTTGGGATAATATATATAATGTATATGTGAAGGATGAACTGAACTTGGGAGTCAAACAATATTTCGAACAACAGAATCCTGCCGCTTTGGAAGAGATGACTGCCGTCATGCTCGAAAGCGCCCGTAAGGGATTGTGGCAAGCAAGTGAAGAACAGGTAGCGGAACTTAGCAAACTTCATACAGAGATTGTCAATACTTACCGCCCGTCTTGTTCCGGATTTGTTTGTGACAATGCCAAGCTCCGTGACTTCATTGCATCGAAAGCAGACGCACAAACCGCTACACAGTACAAAGAAAATATCTCTAAAATCCGTGAAGCAAAAGCAAGCGGCAGCAACAAGGGAGTGGTGATGAAAAAAGAAGAGATGAATCAGACAGCCGAAAATCAGACAAATACATTAAGCAATGTAGCCGTAGGCATCGCTGTCATTATCGTTATTCTTGCTCTGATACTCTTTGTACGCAAGCGCCGCAAAAGCAGTCAGATGTAACCCACGTCCTGTGAATTATCAATCGTAACTTGTAAATTGTAAAATCATATAATGGATACAGTTGTTCTTGTACTTATGCTTCTTACAGCATTTAACTTTCTGTTGAAGCAAACGTTCTGGAAATTGATAGCGGTCGGTATTATCGCCGCTATCTGCGCTGTCTTCGCCGGATTGATGTGGCCGTATGCTATCGAGCAATCGAAGACTCAGATAGCCAATTGGCTAAGCAATCAGCCCTTGATGCTAGATACTTCCGTACTCCTCAGTGTGGAAGTCTGCATACAAATGGCTTATGCCATGCTTGCCGTCCACGTAGCCAATGACTATCCGGTCAAGCCGCGCATGATACTCATGTACCGTTTTCTCCGCTGGTTTCCGGGATTATTGATTTTCCCGGTTTTATTCAGCGGGCTGGTATATCTCATCTTTGCTTTTCCGGGTACTTCATTTCAAACGATAGCATGGAGCTATGCAGCCTTTATCCTGGCAGCCATCCCTTGCGGCAGATTTATACTGCTCCATTTGTTGCCGGAAAAAGAACTGCGCCTCGAACTATTTTTCCTGACCAATGCCCTGGTAGCCGTTTTGGGAATTGTTGCCACAGTCAACGGAAAGACTTCCGCAGCAGGTGTCAGTGAAATAGACTGGAAAGCATTGACAGGCGTCATAGTCATCGCACTGGCTGGCGGAATTCTCGGACTTCTCTGGTGGAACATCCGAAACAGAAACAAAGAAAAAAGTGTGAAACAATAATAGAATAAATAACTCTTCAAATTATCAATAACAATGAACTTTATATCAGATATTTTATACTGGATTTCAACAGGCTTGCTCGTTCCTGTCATCGTTTTATTAATCATCCTCTTTTGCCGCGCGATTTTACTTGCCGGTAGTTTCTATGGTCAATATCTGTCCATTCGTAAAACGGAAACCCTGCTCCGCAACGAGCTGAGCAAGCTGACTCCGGACACGGTAGAAGAACTGAGTTCCAAACTTCCGGAAAATTCTAGATCACTTGTCATTACCTATATGCGTCAGGTATTGGACGCCCGTGATACTCCGGCACAGGTACAACGTTTATTGGCTAATTTTGAAATCGCAGCGGACAAAGACTTAGCCATCTCCAAGACCCTGACCAAACTGGGACCGATCTTAGGTCTGATGGGAACATTAATTCCAATGGGACCCGCCCTCGCAGGACTGGCCAGCGGAGATATTGCTTCCATGGCTTACAATATGCAGATCGCTTTCGCCACCACTGTAGTCGGACTGGTAGCCGGTGCCGTAGGCTTCCTTACACAGCAAGTGAAACAACGCTGGTACCTGCAGGATATGACCAACCTTGAATTCATATCCGAATTGCTCAATGACAAACGTTCCATTCATAAAACCTCAGAGAAATGAAACATAACCTATTGCGAAAAGAGGAAGACTCCGACCCGATCAGCGTAGTATCCAATCTGTTCGACATTGCGATGGTTTTTGCCGTTGCATTGATGGTAGCACTTGTCAGCCGGTATAACATGACAGAGGTTTTCTCGCAGGAAGACTATACGATGGTAAAGAATCCGGGTAAAGAGAATATGGAAATCATTACCAAGGAAGGCAATAAAATCAACCGGTATACCCCGTCCGAAGATCAGGACAAGAAAGAAGGTAAACGTGGGAAAAAGGTAGGCATTGCCTATGAACTGGATAACGGTGAAATCATTTATGTACCTGAATAACTAATTAAGGCATCTTTGTCGTCCGAACAATTAACATCGTGAAGAATCTCCTCTTTGTATGTACAGAAGAAGAGATTCTTCTTTAGCACAACACACATACAACTTTTATCATTGGTATGGCGTTGCACAACAGCGATAACCCCGATTGCATGTGCCTTGTCTGCCTGTATAATTGATCTACATCAAATCATTTGAAAAGAATATGCTTCTCATGCTCCATCGTTTACTTTTTTAGTTACCTTTGCGCCGATTTTAAGAATCCCTTTGAACTAAACCATAAGTACTGTGTTGAAACCATAACAGGAATTTACGTATAACTTAAAAGGGTAAGAAAGATGTCTACAGAAATATTAGTGGATACTGTAACCACAACTACAGATAGCTGCCAGATGGTAGCAACAGAAACAACACTGCAAGTAACAGCAGCCACCAAGTCTGACAATCAGACTACAGCCAACGAGGCTTATACCGCTGTACCTCCACGCCGCACTTTCAATGAACAGAAACCGTTTGTTTTTTCAATCGTAGGCTTTGCCGTGGTGTACGTTGCAGCGCTCGTTATCGGACGGATTATCAAAATGCGAATGCCACATCATTCTTAAAAGAAGCGCTTACGACCAACAAAAAAACAAGTCACCGAAATGATCACTCATTCCGATGACTTATCCCCTTTAAACACCTTTAAACAAAATGGAAAATATGCCTCATTACTAACTAAACTAACTAACCCTTTGAGGCATATTTTGAAGAGGCTGACGCATCAGCCTCTTTTTTATTTATAGATAGCTTTCGCTCTCTAATCTTATTTTTTGCGAGCCTCGGCAATATAGCCAAGAGCTTCTTCGCATTTTGCAGTTACATAAGCCCAGTCTTCTGCTGCTACCTTGTCTTTCGGGAACAGTTTTGATCCCATACCGACACAGAATACACCTGCTTTAATCCATGCAGTCAGGTTTTCCTTGGAAGGCTCTACCCCACCAGTCACCATCAGCTTAGACCATGGCATCGGAGCCATCAAACCTTTCACAAAGTTAGTTCCATATACATCACCCGGAAACACTTTGCAAAGATCACAACCTACTTCCTGCGCAAAACCTACTTCAGATACAGAACCACAACCCGGAGTATAAGCTACCAGACGACGGTTACATATCTTAGCGATTTCCGGATTAAATAACGGACCTACCACAAAGTTAGCTCCTAACTGAAGATACATAGCAGCAGTAGCCGGATCAACGATTGAACCGATACCGATAGCCATTTCAGGACATTCTTTTGCTGCATATTTCACGATTTCAGCAAATACTTCCTGTGCAAAGTCACCACGGTTGGTGAATTCGAAAGCACGAACACCACCGTCATAACAAGCCTTTACTACTTTCTTTG
>OGGS01002194.1_pt1 | contig 11325 bp, 10 predicted proteins | sample 1571281 | NCBI WGS metagenome assembly OGGS01 (sample SAMEA2582042, study PRJEB24529) | metagenome | biome: Human gut stool | place: China | collected 2011 | reverse complement strand
CTCTCAGCAGGACAGCGCCACCTTGGACAGCCTGATGAAGAAGATGGAGGAGATCGAGGCGCAAAAGCAGAAGCTGGAGGAAAAACGCAACCAGCTGAACGCGGACAAAAAGAGCCTGGAGACGGACAAAGCTGCCCTCCAGAAGAATATTAACGATATTTCTTCCACCAAGGCGGATTTGGACAGCGAGGCCGCAGAGTGCAATGCCCAAATGCGCAAGCTCTCCAAGCAGAGCTCCGAGTATCAGGAAGCCATTGAGACGGATCAAAAGCAGTTGCAGCAGGTGCAAAATGATATCAGAGCCGCCATTGCCGCCGCCGGTTCTCACGGCTCCGGCAGCATCAGCGGTTCTCACGGCTCCGGCAACGGTCGGCTGCGCTATCCTACGGACAGCCGCTCCATTTCTGCCGGGTATCCCAACTACTCCAGCGGTCGTTACCACGGGGGTATTGACTTCCCGGTATCCACCGGCTCCAATGTGTATGCAGCCGCCAGCGGCACGGTGATTTTGGTTAAGTACCTGAATTACAGCTACGGTCGGTATTTGATCATTGACCACGGGGACGGCCTGTCCACCCTGTATGCCCATAACAGCCAAATTTTGGTGAGCGTGGGCGAGAAGGTCAGCGCCGGTCAGGTGGTGGCCAAGAGCGGCTCCACCGGCAACTCTACCGGCCCGCACTGCCACTTTGAAGTGCGCGTCAACGGCTCCCAAGTGAACCCGCTGAGTTATCTGTAAATAGAAACGGTGACGGCGCCCCCCCGTGGGCTGCCGCCGTACCATACAACAAGAATAGACCACAAAGGAAGTGAAGCCAGTGAAGCGGCAAAGACATGGAAAACAAGTTTTGGCTGTTTTGCTGGCTTTCTGTCTGTTTTTACCTGCTGTGTTCTCCACCCCGGCGGCTGTGCCGGCAGCGGACACCGGGCTCAACAGCCAAATGACGCCGGAGGAGCAGCAATCCTACCTGGAAATGAAGCTGCGCCAAACGGAAAAAACCTTGGAGACCCTGGGCAAGCAAAGCAAGGACACCCAGGCGTACCTGGACGCCCTGGATCAGAAGATCGGCTACCTGCGCAGTCAGTTAAAGCTGACGGAGCAAAAGGTGGACACGGCGGAGAACCGCATTACCGTGCTGCAAAAGCAGCAGAAGAAGAATCGGCAGGATCAGGCGGCGCTGCAGCAGCAGATTACAGACACCAAGCAGCAGATCACTGTGCTGGACGCCCAGTTTCAGCAGAACTATCAGCGCTACTGCCAGCGGCTGCGGGCCATGTATATCAGCGGCGAGACCAATGTGCTGGCGTTCCTGCTGGGCAGCACGGACATCGGCCAGCTGCTCACCCGCTACGAGATGGTGGCCAGGGTTGCCAAGCAGGACACGGCGCTGCTCCGGTCCGTACAGACAGAGGGCACCCGGCTGGAACAGGCCAAAACGGATTTGACCGCCCGGCAAAAAGATCTGCAAACCAAAAAGACGGCATTGGCTGCCAGCCAAACGGAGCTGGAACAGACGGTGACCACCTTGCAGGCGGATCAGAAAGATTTGACTACCCGGCGGCAGGTGCTTACCGACCAGCAGACAGAGGCCAACCGGCTGCTCAAGCAGTTGACGGATAAGACCAAGGCCTATACCGAGTACCGGGATGTGACCCAAAACGATCTGGATGAGATCGACCGCCAAATTGCAGAAGCGGCAAAGAAATATACAACCACCACAACCACGACCACAACAAAGAAGCATACCACGACAAAGCACGGCGAGAGCGCAGGCACGACGGCTTCCACCACAAAGAAGCACACCACCACGGAGAGCAAGCGGCTGCGCCTAACCTATCCGGTGCCCAGCCAAACCCGCATTACCACCGCGTTCCATGGCTACGCCGGGCACTCCGGCTGCGATTTTGCATGCGCCAGCGGCTCCCGTGTCGTGGCGGCAGAGAGCGGCACGGTGATCGTGTCGGCCGATCTGACGAACAGCGACGGCAGCTACCGCAGCTATGGGCGCTACATTGTGATCGCCCACGACAAGACGGACAGCGTCGGCAATTCGGTGTATACCCTGTACGCCCACAACAGTCGGCGAGTGGTATCTGCCGGCACACATGTGCACCGTGGCCAGCTGATTGCTTACAGCGGCTCCACCGGTAACTCCACCGGCCCGCACTGCCACTTTGAAGTGCGCACCCCCACCGCGTCGTATAACGACTGCGTGAACCCGGAAATTTATTTGCCCTAATGCGTCAAGGAGATGGAACAGAATATGAAAAAATACAGTCAAAAGCTCCTGGCGTTGGTGCTGGCGTGCGCCCTGTTGTGCGCCCTGCCCGGGGGCAGCGCCTGGGGTGCGGAGACCGCGGAGAGTACCACGGCGGCGGAGACCACCACGGACAAGGCGGCGGAAAACGCCAAAAAGGATCAGGCTAAAAAGAGCCTGGAGCAGCAGCAAAAAGAGCTGCAAAAAAGCATAGAAGAAAGCGAAAAGAAGCTGGCGGAACTGGGCAAAAACTCCAAGGTGACCCAGGATTATGTGGACACTTTAGATCAAAAAATCGGCGCCATGAACGATCGACTGACGGTGCTGCAAGCCCAGGTGGACGAGAGCCAAAAGGCCATTGACACGCTAAAGCCCCAGATTGCTGCCAACAAAAAGCAGCTAGACGCCGGCCAAAAGGAACTGAACAAGCTCAACGACCGGTTTGAGGCCACCTATCAGGCCTATTGCTACCGGCTGCGGGTGATGTACATAAGCGGTGAGTACAGCATTATCACCGCCCTGCTGGGGTGCAAGGATATTTCCGGCTTTCTTACCCGGTACGAGATGATCAAGGCCGTGTCCAAGAGCGACACGGAGCTGCTGCAAGAGGTCAATGGCAAGATGGAGGAGATCTGTTCCAAGCAAAACGGCCTGAACCAGCAAAAAGCGCAGTACCAAAAGGTCAAAAAAGACCTGGACGAAAAAAACAAAACCTTAAAAGCCAAGCAGGCCGCCATTGAGCGGGACCAGGAGGGCATTGCCGCCAGCAAGGTGACCCTGGCCCAGGATCGGGCGGAGAGCGACGCACTCTTGGCGCAGCTGACAGCGCAGAACCGAATGTACACCGAGTACCGTAACGAGGACGAAAAGCTGCAGCAGCAGGTGGAAAGCGAGATCGACGCCCTGATCAGCGGTTTGAAGAACGCAGACGAGGTGACCACCCTGTCCAAAAAGGACAAGGAGCACACCACCTCTAAGAACAACACCGCCGGGGGCAAGGCCCAAGGGGTTTACAGCCACTCGGACGCGGCGCTGAATATGACTTATCCGGTGCCCGGGCACTATACTGTCAGCGCCGGGTTCCCCAATTACTCCAGCGGCAAGTACCACGGTGGGCTGGACTTCCCTTGCGGCGTAGGCTCCAAGGTGGTGGCCGCCCAGTCCGGGGTGGTGATTACCGTCAAGCGGCTGGATTACAGCTACGGCTACTATGTGATGATCTATCACGGCACAGACAGCCACGGCCGCAGCGTGGTGACCCTGTACGCCCACAATTCGTCTATTTTAGTGGGCACCGGCCAAACGGTGAAGAAGGGTCAGCAGATCGCCAAGAGCGGTTCTACCGGCAATTCCACCGGGCCCCACAGCCATTTTGAAATTCGGCTGAATGGCACCCGGGTGAACCCCACTTACTATTTGAGCAAATAATATGAACAAAATCAATTACGATCGTATGTGTATGGCCGTGATCCGGCAGCAAACGGCGGCAGGGCGAGTACCCACCCTGCTGCTGCATAGCTGCTGCGCCCCCTGTTCCAGCGCCACGCTGGAGTGGCTGTCGCAGTATTTTCAGATCACGGTCTTTTATTATAATCCGAATATTGCCCCGAAGGGAGAGTTCCAAAAGCGCTTGGCGGAGCAGCGGCGGCTGATCGCGCACCAGCCGGCAGTGCACCCGGTGCAGCTGATCGCCGGGGACTACGAACCGGCGGCCTTTGCGGCTGTTGCCAAGGGGTATGAGGACTGCCCGGAGGGGGGCGCCCGCTGTATGCGCTGCTATCGCCAACGACTGGAAAAGACGGCGGCGCTGGCCAAGGAAATGGGCTTTGACTATTTTTGCACCACCCTAAGTATCAGCCCCTTAAAGGACGCCCAAAAGATCAATGCCATTGGGCAGAGCGTAGGGGAGCAGTACGGGGTGGCCTGGTTGCCCTCGGATTTTAAGAAGCAGGAGCGGTACAAGCGCTCCATTGCGCTGTCCCGGGAGTATGGCCTGTATCGCCAAAACTTCTGCGGCTGTGTGTATTCTAAGCAAGAGAAGGAGAAACCGGTATGACCAATCCCCTGGCAGACCGTATCCGCCCGGAAAGCCTGGAGCAGGTGGTGGGCCAGCAGCACTTGCTGGGACCCGGCAAGGCTCTGCGGCAGCTGATCGAGAGCGGCGATATTCCAAATTTGATTTTTTACGGCCCGCCGGGGGTGGGCAAGACTACGGTGGCGTCCATTATTGCCAAGCGCACGGATCGCGCCTTGCGGCGGCTTAACGGCACCAACGCCTCTACGGCGGATATTCGGGCACTGGTGGCAGAGCTGGACACCCTGTCCGCGCCCAACGGCATTTTGTTGTATTTGGACGAGATCCAGTATTTTAACAAACGCCAGCAGCAGTCCCTGCTGGAATACATAGAAAACGGCAAGATCACCCTGATCGCCAGCACCACGGAGAACCCGTATTTTTATATTTATCCGGCAGTGCTCAGCCGGTGCACGGTGTTTGAGTTCAAATCCGTCACCCCGGCAGATGTGGTGCCCGCGGTGGAGCGGGGCTTCCGTTTGCTGGAGGAGGAGAACGGCACCCCGGCAGAGTTGGTGGACGGCGTGGCGCGCACCCTGGCAGAGCGGGGCGGCGGTGATGTGCGCAAGTCCCTGGGCGCGGTGGAAAACTGCTACTTTGCTGCCCAGGTGACGGACGGTAAAAAGCGGATCACCCCAGAGCTGGTGGATCAGCTGACCCAAAAAAGCGGCGCCCGCTATGATCGGCTGGGCGACGAGCATTACGATATTATTTCTGCCTACCAAAAATCTATGCGGGGCTCGGACCCGGACGCTGCGCTCCATTATTTGGCGCGGCTGCTGGAGGCGGGGGACCTGCCCTCCGCCTGTCGGCGGCTGATGGTCTGCGCCTGTGAGGATGTGGGGCTGGCGTATCCCCAGATCATTCCCATTGTTAAAGCGGCGGTGGACGCGGCCCAAATGCTGGGTCTGCCGGAGGCAAGGCTGCCCCTGGCGGACGCGGTGGTGCTGGTGGCTACCAGTCCCAAGAGCAATACCGCCCATGACGCCATTAACGCGGCTATGGCGGATGTGCAGCGGGGCAATTACTCGCCCATTCCCCGCCGACTGCAAAACAAGCACTACGACGGTGCAGACGCCAAGGTGAAAGGGCAGTTTTACAAATACCCCCATGAATATGAAAATCACTGGGTGGAGCAGCAGTACCTGCCGGATGTGCTTAAGGGCACGCAGTATTATCATTTTGGCGACAACAAGACCGAGCAGGCCGCCCATGCCTACTGGGAGCGGGTGAAGAAGAGGAAACTGTAAATATGACCAAGAAAGAACGATTTTTGCGGGTGGCGGCTGCCTTGGAGCAGCTGTACCCGGATGCCAAATGCTCTCTGTTCTCCGGCAACGCCTTTGAACTGCTGGTGGCGGTGCGCCTGTCTGCCCAGTGTACGGACGCCCGGGTGAACCAGGTGACCCCGGCGCTGTTTGCCAAGTACCCCACATTAGAGGACTACTGCAACGCCGATGTGGCGGATATAGAACGACTGATTTACTCCTGCGGGTTTTACAAGACCAAGGCGGAGAATATTATAGAAATGGCACGCAAAGTACGAGACGACTACGATGGTCGGGTGCCGGACACCATTGAGGATCTGCTGACCCTGCCCGGGGTGGGACGCAAAACCGCCAACCTGATCGTGGGTGATGTGTACGGCAAGGAGAGCGTGGTGGTAGACACCCACATGATCCGCATTGCCAATCGGCTGGGGCTGGTGGCAACGAAAGATCCCAAGCAGATCGAATTTGCCTTAAAGAAGATCATTCCCCCGGATATGGGGTCGGATTTTTGCCATCGCATTGTGCTGTTTGGACGGGATATTTGCCCGGCCCGCAGCCCCAAGTGCGAGAGGTGTCCCCTGGCAGACGGTACTTGCCGCCGCGTAGGTGTGGCTGCCAAAAAGTGAAGAATTGAGGAAGAAAAATGCAAGCAAACAGCGGCAATATCATATTGATCGGTATGCCCGGCAGCGGCAAATCCACCTGCGGGGTGGTGGCAGCCAAGCTGCTGCTGAAGAATTTTTTTGACACGGACCTGCTGATCCAAAATCGGGAGGGACGGCGCCTGCAACAGATCATTGACGAAAAAGGGCTGGATTACTTTGCCCGGGCAGAGGAGGAGGCCGTTTTGTCCCTGGATATTGCCGGTACGGTGATCGCCACCGGCGGCTCCGTGGTGTATTCTCCGGCGGCCATGGAGCACCTGCGCCGAATGGGCAAGGTGATTTATCTGCATCTGGAGTATGAGACCATGTGCCGCCGTATTCAGAATTTGGACAGTCGGGGCGTGGTACTGCAAGCGGGCTACACCTTGCAGGATATGTACAAGGAGCGGCTGCCCCTGTACCGCCGGTATGCAGATGCAGTGATTAAGTGTGACAACAACACAGTGGAGCAGACTGCCCAGCAGATCGCCCGCTGCGCCCGATAAAAGGAGAAAGAAATGGAGAAGAGAAGAAAGGCGAAAAAGCGATTTTCTGCCCTCACCAGCTTTTTGCTGGCGCTGGCTCTGCTGACGGGCACGCTGGGCGCGCTGCCGGCAGAGTGCTTTGCCGCCCAACCTGAAAAGGCGGCGTTTCACAGCACTTACGGTTTTCGCCTGGGCAGCAGCGCCAAGATGGAGCTGCAATTCCGGGATAAATTAGAGAAGAATTACAAGGTCAACGGCAACACCTACTACGGCAGCCAAACCGATCTGAGCCGCCAACTGCGGGACCAGATGGTGGGGCGCAGCGACCAGGTGGTGCTGCGCCTGGCCACCGATCGGCGGGGGTTGACCGGCAGGAGTAACAGCGCCGCACAAGCGCGTGAGGAGCTGTTTTTGGGCCTGCTTAACGACGCCACCGCCCAGCGGAACTCCGTTTCTGCTCGGGATGGGGACTATCTGCGCTGGCAGCTGGGCAGCGTTAGCGGCGTGCTGTATGCGGACGGCAGCAAAAACGGGGTCTATTACTATCGGGTGATCTATTACGGCTTGGGTTATTACACCACCGCCGCCGAGGAGCAGTGGGTGGATCGGTATGTGCAGAATTATGTGCGCCGGGTGGACCGAAACAAAATGAGCGATTATGACCTGGCGAAAAAGGTGCACGACGATGTGTGCCGTGCTACGGTCTATGATATGGAGATGGACAGCCGCTACGACGACTATGATTTTTCTGCCTATGGGTGCCTGCATGTGGGTCGTTGCGTATGTCAGGGGTATGCGCTGGCGTACTACCGGTTGTGTCGGGAACTGGGATTGTCGGTGCGCTTTGTGTACTCGGATCCGCACGAGGGCTGCCACGCCTGGAACTTGGTACAGGTGGGCGGCAAATACTATTATGTGGACTGCACTTGGGACGATACCTACCATGAAGGCAATATTGTCTACAACTTCTTCCTAAAGAATTACACGGATTTGCAGGCGATGGACAGCGACTACCACGAGCACCGGCTGGACGACGGCGTGTATGCAGACGCGGACTTGACCCGCAACTATGTGGACCGGGTGGCCGCCCGCAGCTATGAGCCGCTGCTGCCTAATATGGGCAATGTGGTGGTGCGCCTGAGCCAAACCCAATTTACTTACAACGGCAAGGCACAGGGGCCCAAGTTGACGGTCACCTATGCCGGGCAGCCCTTTAGCGGCTACACCGTCCGCGGCGGCACCGCCACCAATCCGGGTACGTACACCGTGACCCTGCGGGGCACCGGCGGCGACAGCACCGGACGCACCTACACCATTCGACCGGCTAAGGTGCAGCAGATCGAGATCACCAAGCGGGAGCCAAAGGCGCTGACCTTCAGCTGGCAAAAGGTTGTGGGGGCGAGCACCTACCGCTTGCAGCAAAAGAAAAATGGCAAGTGGGTCACCGTTAAGACCGTCAGCGGCAACAGCGCCAAGGTCGGCGGTTTGTCCCCGGCTACCACTTACACTTTCCGGGTTACGGCTTACAAGGGCGGCATTGCCGGTGCATACGGCAGCAATTATGTGACCTGCACCACCCCGCTTACTCCGGCGGCGCCTAAGCTGGCAGCCGGCAAGGGTACGGTCACGGTGAAGTGGAAGAAGGTGACCGCTTCCGGTTATGAGGTGCGCTATTCCACCCGATCGGATATGAAAAAGGCCAAGGCGGTGAAGATCGGCTCCGGCAAGACGGTGCAGAAGAAATTAAGCAAGCTCTCCCGGCATAAAAAATATTATGTGCAGGTGCGTGCGGTTAAGACCCGCAAGAACGCAGACGGCAAAACGGTGACCTATCGGGGCGCCTGGTCCGGCAAAAAGAGCATTTCTACCAAATGAATATCACCTTTTGCATCGGATTTTCTACTTGCAGGGCGGCGCAAAAAGTGCTATTATAGTAAAAATATTCTTCACGGAATAGGAATTTATTGATAACGGAGGTAATGTAATGAGTGAATACGGCGCAAAGTTTGTAAAAGAAGGGCTGACCTTTGACGATGTTCTGCTGATCCCGGCAGAGTCCGATGTGTTGCCCAACGAAGTGGATTTGTCCACCAAGTTGACCAAGGATATTACCCTGAATATCCCCTTGATGACCTCTGCCATGGACACGGTCACCGAGTCCAATATGGCCATCGCCATTGCCCGTGAGGGCGGTATCGGCGTGATTCACAAGAATATGACCATTGAGGATCAGGCCACTGAGGTCGATAAGGTAAAGCGCTCGGAGAACGGCGTCATTACCAATCCGTTTTTCCTCTCTCCCCGGCACTTGGCCCAGGACGCGGAGGATCTGATGCGTAAATACAAGATCAGCGGTGTGCCCATCTGCGAGGCGGACGGCACCCTGGTAGGTATCCTTACCAACCGGGATATGCGGTTTATGACGGACTTCTCCGTGCCCATCTCCGCTGTGATGACCCCCAAGGATAAGCTGGTCACCGCGATGGCCGGCACCACCCTGGAGGAGGCCAAGAAAATTCTGATGCGCTCCAAGGTGGAGAAGCTGCCTCTGGTAGACAAGAACGGCAAGCTCACTGGCTTGGTGACCATTAAGGATATTGAAAAGAGCGTTAAGTACCCCAACACCGCCCGCGACGAGAAGGGCCGCCTGCTGTGCGCTGCCGCTATCGGTGTAACCAAGGATATTATGGATCGTGCCGGCGCGCTGGTCAACGCCCAGGTAGACGCCCTGATTTTGGACTCTGCCCACGGTCACTCCGCCAATATTTTGAAGGCAGTGGAGCAGGTGAAAAATGCGTTCCCGCAGATCTCTCTGATTGCCGGTAATGTGGCCACCGCAGAAGGCACCGAGGCTTTGATCAAGGCCGGTGCAGATGCGGTAAAGGTGGGTATCGGCCCCGGCTCTATCTGCACCACCCGTGTGGTTGCCGGTATCGGTGTGCCCCAGATCACAGCGATTTATGACGCGGCAGAGATGGCCGACAAGTACGGTATCCCGATCATTGCAGACGGTGGTATTAAGTACAGCGGCGAAATCGTAAAGGCCATTGCGGCCGGCGGTTCCGTGGTGATGGTCGGCTCCCTGGTAGCCGGCTGTGAGGAGTCTCCCGGTGAGACGGAGATTTACCAGGGTCGTCAGTTTAAGGTGTACCGCGGTATGGGCTCTTTGGGCGCTATGAACAAGGGTTCTGCCGACCGTTACTTCCAAAACGGCACCAAGAAGTTCGTGCCGGAGGGCGTAGAGGGTCGTGTACCTTACAAGGGCCCGGTAGGCGATACCGTGTTCCAGATGATGGGCGGTTTGCGCTCCGGTATGGGCTATGTGGGCTGCCACAGCATTGCGGAGCTGCGCACCAACGCCAAGTTTATTAAGATCACCGGTGCAGGTTTGGTGGAGAGCCACCCCCACGATGTGTATATCACTAAGGAGGCGCCCAACTACTCCGGCAGCCGCCAGGATTGATTTTAGGAAAATGATGTTTCAAATGCCGAGATCCAGCCGTTTCTCGGCATTTGTCCGCTTTTGAGGTGAGTCTATGGCACAGCCGCAAAGCCGCTGGGTGCGGTTTAAGAGATTCTTAAAACGGAATATGACCCCCACCTGGGCCAAGCATTTTTCGTACCAGGTGTTCAGTTTCCTGGTGTCTGTGGCTATGGTGATCGGGGTGGCCAATTATGCCATCACTCGCTCGTATGACGAAAGGAAGTTGACTTTTGTGGAAGGATTTACCATTACTGCCCATACCGGCGCATTTCATACGAACCAAAACAGCCTGGAGGCTGTGCAGGCGGCGATTGACCATCAGGTAGAGGCGATGGAGATTGATGTGCGCCAGCGGCCGAACGGTATTTTGGTGATGGCCCACGACTTGGTGGTCAAAAACAGCGACGGCGTGCCCCTGGCAGACGCCTTTGCCCTGCTGGAGCCGACTGCCATTCGCTTGAATTTGGATATTAAGGAGACCAAAGTGCTGGGTGCACTCCATGATCTGTTGGTGGAGTACAACCTGTACGATCGGGTGTTTCTCACCGGGCTGGAGGTGTGGAATATGAACGCCGTAAAAGCCTCCACCTGCCGTGACCTGCCCTATTATCTCAATTATATTCCCTCCCGGTTCCAGATTTTTTCTGCGGATTACCAGCAGCGCCTGCTGAAAATACTGGAAGAGAGCGGCGCCATCGGGCTGAACTGCAATTATAAGCATGTGGGCGGTCGGTTGAGCAACTTCCTGCATAAGAACGGGTACAAACTCTCTGTTTGGACCGTAGATCGGCGCGATACCATGAAGCGCATTTTGGTGGCGAAACCGGACAATATCACCACCAAGCAGTACGATAAGCTGCAAGATGTAATTGCCCGGTGGGGAAAGAATAAATAAACGCAAAAAGAAAAGAGCACCCATGTGGGTGCTCTTTTTTGTGTGGGTTTTCGTAGGGTGGGGGCTTGCGCCTGCCCTGTATTTACGGCTGTGCAATCTCTTCGTCAACGCCGGATTCAAAATATCCCTGCAAGGCGGACCAAATGCGGGCCTCTACCTGATCCGGCCCGCCGCTGCCGTCCACGATAAGAATGTGCTCTTCCGTTTTTAATCG
>OGGS01002188.1_pt1 | contig 11351 bp, 11 predicted proteins | sample 1571281 | NCBI WGS metagenome assembly OGGS01 (sample SAMEA2582042, study PRJEB24529) | metagenome | biome: Human gut stool | place: China | collected 2011 | reverse complement strand
CAAACGCAGAAATGCGGTCGGTGGCAACCATGATCAGGCTGTCGCCATTGTCGTAGATCTCGCGGACTTTGCCTTCTTTGATGGGTTTGAACTCAGTCATAATCAAACACTCCATTTTTCCATGTTCTCAGCAGCGCAGCAGCGCAGCGCAGTTCTTACCCTATTATTCTACCATACTGCCGCGCGGTTTAAAAGGAACAGAATAAAAGAAAAACAGGCAAGTTTTGTGTTTTTATCGTGAAAAGTGCGCAAAAAGCAGCAGGAAATTTCGGCGTTTTGACGATAAAAGTCGTACTTTATCCCCAAATGCACGCACCTTTGCAAAATGCAGTCATAGACAAGCGCCGCCGGTTGCGGTATCATAGTAGTATGAGTATATCTGCGCTCCGCAGGGGCGCAAAAGTAAACAAGGAGGTAAAGAGTATGGGCAAATTTCCCAAGGGCTTTTTGTGGGGCGGCGCTACCGCTGCCAACCAGTGCGAGGGTGCATGGCAGGCAGACGGCAAGGGTCTGGCAACGGTGGACGTGACCCCCTTCGGCCCGGACCGTTTTCCGGTGGCAACGGGCTATATGGAAATGCTGGGCTGCGATGACACACATTTCTACCCCAGCCACGAGGCCATTGACCTGTATCACCATTATAAAGAGGATATCGCCCTGTTTGCAGAGATGGGCTTCAAGTGCTTCCGGCTGTCCATTGCATGGACCCGCATCCTGCCCAATGGCGATGACGCTCAGCCCAACGAGGCAGGACTGGCTTTCTACGACAGCATTTTTGACGAGTGCCATAAGTACGGCATCGAGCCGCTGGTCACCATCTGCCACTTTGACACTCCCATTGCCCTCATCAAAAAATACGGCGGCTGGAAGGACCGCCGCATGGTGGACGCCTACGTCCACTACTGCGAGGTGCTGTTCGACCGCTTCAAAGGCAAGGTGAAGTACTGGCTCACTTTTAATGAGATCAATATGCTGCTGCACCTGTCCTTTACCGGTGCAGGGCTGGTATTCTACCCCGGCGAGAATGTGGAGCAGGTCAAGTATCAGGCCGCCCATCACGAGCTGGTGGCCAGCGCAAAGGCGGTAAAGCTGGCGCACGAAAAAATGCCGGACGCCATGGTGGGCTGTATGCTGGCGGCAGGGCAGTTCTACCCCCGCACCTGTGCCCCGGAGGATGTGCGGGCGGCGCAGGAGGCCGACCGGGACAACTACTTCTTTACCGACGTACAGGTGCGCGGCGCTTACCCCGTGTGGGCTAAAAAGCGGATGGAGCGCGCCGGGGTGCAGCTGCACACACAGCCCGAGGACGACCGCACGCTGCGGGAGGGCACGGTGGATTTTGTGTCCTTCAGCTACTATTCCAGCCGCTGCATCACGGTGGATAAGGAGCTGATGGCGGCAGAGAATGCGGAAGGCAACGCCGTGTCGGCATCGGTGAAGAACCCCTACCTGAAAGCCAGCGAGTGGGGCTGGGCCATCGACCCGGTGGGTCTGCGGGTGACCCTGAACACCATTTACGACCGGTACGAAAAGCCCATGTTCATCGTGGAAAACGGTCTGGGCGCGGTGGATACCGTAGAGCCGGACGGCTCCATCCACGACAGCTACCGCATCGACTATCTGCGGGCGCACATCGAAGAGATGGAAAAGGCCATCAACGAGGACGGTCTGCCCCTGATGGGCTACACCACATGGGGGCCTATCGACCTTGTAAGCGCCTCCACCGGCGAGATGAAAAAGCGGTACGGCTTTATCTATGTGGACAAGGACAACGACGGCAACGGCACCCTTGCCCGCAGCCGGAAGGACAGCTTTTACTGGTACAAAAAGGTCATTGCCTCGGACGGCGAGGACCTGACCTGAGCAAGCGCCCCGGCACTGTTTGCGGTATGGCAGCGCCGGGGCGTAAACGTGTGAGGACGAACCGATAACGGAGAAAATTTATGACACCACAGATCATTGCACACCGCGGTGCTTCCTATCTTGCACCGGAAAACACCCTGACAGCCTTTAAAAAAGCCATGGAGATTGGCGCGGACGGCGTAGAGATGGACGTACAGCAGACCATTGACGCCGGGCTTGTGATCCACCACGACTATATGATCGATCTGCACACGGATATTTCCGGCAAGATCTATGATATGACCATGGGCGATTTAAAGGAACTGGATTTCGGCAGCTGGAAGGACGCCATCTATCAGGACGAAAAGATTGCTACCTTACAGGAAGCCATGGAGCTGTGCAGGCAGATGCCGGGATGCACCGTGCATCTGGAGCTGAAATCCACCATGAACAACGACCCGGACTTTGTGCCCCGGGTGCTGGAAGTGCTGCAGCAGACCGAGATGGTAGAACAGGTGATCCTTGTTTCCTTCAACCACGCGCTGCTGCGGCAGGCAAAGCAGTTGATGCCCGAATTGCGGGTAGGTGCGCTGGTATACGGTGAGCTGGAAAGCATGCTGCTGCCGCCGCCCATCATCTGGAAGGATCTGGGACTGACCAACGGCATGGAGGACACGGAAGCCATGGATGCCGCCCTGCCGGAGAGCGCAGCCGACGAGGAAAATTGCAGCTGGATGACCCGCTGGATGAGCGACAAGGTAAGTATGCTGCGGGCAAACTTTCCCGGCGAAAGCCTGAACGAGATCTACAAAAACCTGATGGCGCAGCGGGATCTGCCCGCCTATATCAGCAGTCTGGACTTTGTGCCGGAGTGGGTCAGCTGCGAGTACCACACCGCCTACAAAAACGCCGGTTTCATTGACAAACTGCACAAGATGGGCATCAAGGTGTCTTTGTGGACGGTGGACACGGAAGATTCCGTCCGCAGCCTGCTGCGCACCAGCGCCGATGCCTACATCACCAACCGCCCCGACCGTGTGCGGGAGTGGATGGAAAAGGAACAGGCAGCGACCACCCCAACAGAAACCGCCACGGCAGAGTCTGCCCCCACTGCTGAAGCAGACGCCGGGACAGCTGCCGCAGAGTAAGCCAGCCGGAATAAGCACAAATAACCCCAACAAAAAAGAGATAGGCTTTCCCGAAAAGGGATCGCCTATCTCTTTTTGCATTCATTTTTATTCCGCTGCTTCGGTCAGCACAAAGGTCAGCTCTGCGGTGACGGCACACTTACCGTCCACCCATGCCGAGGCCTTGCCTACGCCCACAGCGCCGTGCTGCTGCACCAGCTCGCAGTGGAGAGTGAGTACGTCCCCGGGGGTGACCTGCTTGCGGAAGCGGGCACTCTTGATGCCGCCGAACAGCGCAAGCTTGCCCTTGTTTTCCGGCAGGCTCAGCGCTGCCACAGCGCCGGTCTGTGCCAGCGCCTCCAGCAGCAGTACGCCGGGCATGACCGGCTGCGCCGGGAAGTGGCCGTTGAAAAATTCCTCGTTGCGGGTGACGCACTTGCGGCCGATGGCCCACTGCCCCGGCTCGTAGTCCAGAACACGGTCCACGAGGGCAAAGGGGTAGCGGTGGGGCAGAATTTCTGCAATCTGCACACTGCTCAGGGTGTTGGCGTTTTCACGCACGGTACGGGGCTCTGCCATGGGTCAGCCCTCCCATCTGCGCAGGGCGATGCAGGCGTTGTGGCCGCCAAAGCCTAGGCTGTTGCTCAGCGCATACTGCATTTCCTGCTGCCGCCCGGTGTTGGGCACATAGTCCAGATCGCACTCCGGGTCGGGCTGGGCGTAGTGGATGGTGGGCGGTGCAAACTGATCCCGCAGTGCCAGCGCGGTAAACACGGCTTCGATGCCGCCCGCACCGCCCAGCAGATGGCCGGTCATGCTCTTGGTGCTGACCACGGTCATCTCCTTGGCGTGTGCGCCGAACACGGCGTGAATGGCGGCAGTCTCGCAGGCATCGTTCATGTGGGTGCCGGTGCCGTGAGCGTTGATGTGGTCCACCTGCTCCGGCGCAAGCCCGGCATCCGCCAAAGTCAGCTTCATGCAGTCGATGGCGCCCACGCCGCCGGGTGCGGGCGCGGTAAAGTGGTAGGCGTCGCAGTTGGCACCGTAGCCCACCACCTCGGCATAGATGTGTGCGCCGCGCGCTCTTGCGTGCTCCAGCTCTTCCAGCACCAGCACACCGCTGCCCTCGCCCATGACAAAGCCGCCGCGGCGGGCGTCAAAGGGCAGACTGGCAGCATCCGGGTCGGTGGCGGTGGAAAGCGCCTTCATGCTGGTAAAGCCGCCGATGCCCAAGGGGCTGATGCAGCTCTCCGCGCCGCCGCAAACCATCACCGACTCGTAGCCGTCCCGGACGCGGTGGAAGGCGTCGCCTACGGCATTGGTGCCGCCGGCGCAGGCCGTGACCGGGCAGGTGCACATGCCCTTCAGACCGAAGCGGATGGCCACCTGTGCCGCTGCCATGTTGGCAATGGCCATGGGCACAAAGTAGGGGCTTACCTTCTCCATGCCCTTTTCCTCGCCGCGGGCGTGCTGCTCCTCAATGGTGGGCAGACCGCCGATGCCGCTGGACAGGATGACGCCGATGTCCTTGCCCTCGGCCTCGGTATCAAGGCCGCTGTCTGCAATGGCTTCGGCGGCAGCGCCCAGTGCCAGCAGGGTAAAGCGTGCCATCTTGCGGACTTCCTTTTTGTCCACCACGGTCTCGGGGTCAAAATCCTTTACCTCACCGGCCAGCTTGCACTTGAAGTCGGTGGTGTCGAACTGGGTGATGGGGCCAATGCCGCACTTACCGGCACGGGCTGCCGCCCAGCTGTCCGCCACGTTGTTGCCCAGCGGGTTCACCGTGCCAAGGCCGGTGATCACAACTCTGCGTTTTTCCATAAGGGTTCTCCTTTACATTGCCATGCCGCCGTCCACACAGAGCACCTGCCCGGTGAGATAGCTGCTTTGTTCTGCGGCAAAAAACGCCACTGCCTGTGCCACATCCTCCGGCTGGCCTGCGCGGCCTGCGGGGATGCCCTGCGTCATGCCGGTGCGCACTGCCTCCGGCAGCACGGCAGTCATGTCGGTGTCGATAAAGCCGGGTGCTACCGCGTTCACGGTCACGTTCCGCGCGGCCAGCTCCCGGGCAAGGCTCTTGGTCAGGCCGATGAGCCCCGCCTTGCTGGCGGCGTAGTTGGTCTGCCCGGCGTTGCCCCGCAGCGCCACCACGCTGGAAAGGTTCACGATGCGGCCATAGCGCTGGCGCACCATGCGGCGGGCGGCCTCCTTGCAGCAGAGAAAGGCGCTTTTCAGGTTGGTGTCCAGCACCGCTTCAAAATCCTGCTCGGTCAGGCGCAGGATGAGGTTGTCCCGGGTGATGCCCGCGTTGTTCACCAGCACATCCACCCGGCCAAAGGCGTTGACCGCCGCGTCAAACAGCGTTTTGCAGCCCTCAGCGGTGGAAACATCGGCCTGTACGGCCACGGCGTCCACGCCCTCGGCGCGGCAGAGCGCTGCCGTCTGCTCCGCAGGCTCTGCGCCGTGGCAGTAGTTGACCACCACGTTGCAGCCCTGCTTTGCCAGTGCCACACACACCGCCCGGCCGATCCCCCGGCTGCCGCCGGTGACCACCGCCGCGCGGGTCACAGTCTCTTCGCTCATGCTTCGTCCCTCCATGCGGCCAGCGCGGCGTCCAGCTGCTCCGGTGTCTCCACCGAAGCGCACGGCACGCCGGGCAGGGTCTTTTTCACAAAGCCGGACAGGGCACTGCCGGGGCCGACTTCCAGGATGTGGTCCACACCCAGTTCGCCCAGACGGCGGAGGGTGTCCTCCATATACACGCTGCTCTGCACCTGCTTCACCAGCAGGTCCGGGATGGTGTCCGCGTCGGCCTTTTCGCGGCCCAGACAGTTGAACAGCACCGGGATCTGCATCTCACGGAACCGCTCGGTCTTGAACCGCTCGGCAAGGGCGTCCCCGGCGGGGGCCATCAGCCGGGTGTGGAAGGGGCCGCTCACCTTCAGCAGAAGGCAGCGGCGGGCACCGGCGGCTTTGGCCAGTTCGGCGGCCTTATCCACAGCGGCTTTCTCGCCGCCAATGACCAGCTGGCCGGGGCAGTTGTAGTTGCAGATCTGCACACAGCCCAGCGCCGAAGCCTCTTCGCAGCAGGCGGAAAGCGCAGTGCGGTCCAGGCCCAGCACGGCGGTCATGCCGCAGTCGATGCCCTTGGCCGCATCGGCCATGGCTTTGCCCCGGTAGGCGGCCAGCTCAATGGCCTGCTTGGCGGTGAACACCCCGGCAGCTTCCAGCGCGGAGTATTCGCCCAGCGAAAGCCCGGCAGCGTAAGCGGGCTGCACGTCCTGCTCGGCCAGCACGGCGGTGACGCCGCAGGCAAAGGCCACCATGCAGGGCTGGGTGTATTCGGTCTGATTCAGAACGCCGTCCGGGTCCTCAAAGCAGACGCGGTGCAGGTCAAAATCCAGCGCCGCGCTGTCGAAGGCGGCCCGGAAGGCGGGGGAGCTTTCGTAAAATTCTTTGCCCATGCCGGGGTGCTGGGCACCCTGACCGGCATACAGAACAGCAAGTTTCATAGGTCATGCCTCCATTCGGCGGTCAATTCGTCCATCAGTTCCCGGACGGTGTACATCCGGTCCAGTCGGCCCACGTTGGCCCCGCAGAAGAACAGCCCCTCTTCTACATTGCCCTTCACCGCCTCGATGAGGGCGTGGGTGATGCAGTAGGGCACCTTTGCGGGGTCGCAGGTCTTTAAACAGCGGGCGCAGTGCCGGGGCGCAAAGCGTTTGCCCTTGGCCAGTGCCTGCACCAGCGGGGTGTTCAGCGCCCGGCCCGGCATGCCCACCGGGCTGTGGATGATGCGCACATCCTCCAGCTTTGCGGCCAGGAGCACGTCCTTGTAGGTCTGGCTGGCATCGCACTCGTAGGTGGGGATGAACCGGGTGGCCAGCTGCACCCCGGCGGCCCCCAGCTTTGTATAGTGGGCCATGTCGGCCCCGGTGTAGATGCCGCCCGCCACGAATACCGGGATGGCATGGCCGAATTGCGCCTCATAGGGCTGTACCTCGGCCAGCACTTCCGGCAGAATCTCGTCCAGAGACTGGCAGTGGTCTGCCAGCAGGTCGGCCTCGGCAAAGCCCAGATGCCCGCCTGCCTTGCAGCCCTCGATGACCACAAAGTCGGCGGTGCGGGCAAACTCCTTGGCCCAGCGGCGCAGGATGAGCTTAGCGGCCCGTGCGCTGGACACGATGGGCGCAATGGCCACCTCCTGCGTGCCCACAAGGCCGGGCAGCTCCAGCGGCAGGCCCGCGCCGGACACCACCGCGTCCACGCCCGCTTCTACCGCGGTGCGGATGGCGGCGGCATAGTCCTGGGTGGCCACCATCGCATTGATGGCCACCAGTCCCGCGCCCTTGGCAAGGGCTTTGGCTTTCTGGATCTCAGCGGTCAGGGCGCGGTGGTTGGCGCTTGCCGGGTCGCGGGCAAAATCCGGCTCCCGGTAGCCCGCATCGGCGGTGGAGATGCACCCCATGCCGCCGCAGGCCGCCACGGCCCCGGCCAGCCCGCCGAGGGACACGCCCACGCCCATGCCGCCCTGCAGGATGGGCACGGGCAGGGCCTTTCCGGCAAGGGTCAGCATAGCTCGTTCAGCGCGGCGATGCGCTGCCTCCCGCCTTCCCACAGGTCGTTCAGGATGTCGGCCACGGGGCGCACCTCGTGGAGCATCCCGGCCACCTGACCGGCCATCAGGCTGCCGGTGGTGGTGTCGCCCTCAAACACGGCCCGGCGCAGGCTGCCGAGGGTGTATTTTTCCAGTTCCATCTTGTCGGCCCCGGCCTTTTCCTGCCGGACGTACTCGCGGCTCATGCGGTTTTTCAGCACACGCACCGGTGCGCCGACGCTGCGGCCGGTGACGATGGTGTCACTGTCCTTGGCCTTGAGCAGGGCGGCTTTATAGTTCTCATGGATGGGGCACTCCTCGCTTGCCAGCAGGCAGGTGCCCACCTGTACGCCGCAGGCGCCCAGGGCCAGCGCAGCAGCCAGCTGGCGGCCGTCGGCGATGCCGCCCGCCGCAATGACGGGCACGCTCACCGCATCCACCACCTGCGGCACCAGCGCCATGGTGGTCATTTCGCCCACATGGCCGCCGCTCTCGGTGCCCTCGGCAATGACGGCGTCGATGCCCAGCGGCTCCAGATGCTTTGCCAGTACGGCGGCCGCCACCACGGGAATGACCTTGATGCCGGCGGCTTTCCACATGGGAACATACTTGCCGGGGTTGCCGGCGCCGGTGGTGACCACCTGCACGCCTTCTTCCACCACGATCTTGGCAAACTCGTCGGCCTGCGGGTGCATCAGCATGATGTTCACGCCGAAGGGCTTGGTCGTCAATTGCTTGCAGCGGCGGATGTTCTCGCGCAGGGTGTCGGCGTTCATGCCGCCCGCGCCGATGATACCCAGCGCTCCCGCGTTGGAGCAGGCGGCGGCAAACTCGCCGGTGGCGATGTTGGCCATGCCGCCCTGGATGATGGGATATCTGGTCCCTAAAATTTCATTTAAAAGTTTCATAAAGTTTTCCTGCGAAAGGCTTCCCCCTCGGGGGAAGCCTTTATTTCTTATACTCCACGATCATGCCGCCCCAGGTCAGGCCGCCGCCAAAGCCGATGCAGGCGATCGTCTGCCCCGGCTGCAGCTGCCCGGTCTCGGCCAGCTCGTTCAGGGCTACCGGGATGCTGGCGGCGCTGGTGTTGCCGTGGCGGTCCATGTTCTTGTAGAATTTGGCCGGGTCGGCGTGCAGAGCCCGCACACAGTGGTCGATGATGCGGCTGTTGGCCTGATGACAGACCACCCAGTCTACCTCGTCCAGCGTCTTGCCGGTCTCGTCCAGCACCGTGTGCAGGCAGCGGGGCAGGGCATCCACCGCAAAGCGGAACACTGCTTTGCCGTCCATGGTGATGGGGGCAGAACCGTTCCGGTCCGGCCCACCGGCGTGCAGGACGTCGCTGCCCCGGGCCCCCAGCGTGAGGGCAAAGGGGGTGTCGGCCAGCCGGAAGATGGCCGCCCCGGCTCCGTCCCCGAAGAGGACGCAGGTGGAGCGGTCGGCGGGGTCCATCAGGCGGGAAAGGGCTTCGCACCCGATGACCAGGGCGTACTGCCCGCCCAGCGTGGCCAGCAGGCCCCGCGCCACAGCAGTGCCGTACAAAAAGCCGGAGCAGGCCGCGTTGACGTCCAGCGCAGGCCGGTTTTCCGGCAGGCCCAGCGCCGCCTGTACCTGACAGGCCACACTGGGGGTGGCGTCCGGGGCCGACAGGGTGGCGCACACGCAGCAGGCGATGTCTGCCGGGGCAAGGCCGCTGCGCTGCAGCGCCTGTTTTGCGGCGGCAATGGCCAGCGTGGCGGCGGATTCGTCCGCGGTGCACCAGTGCCGGGTGCGGATGCCGGTGCGGGAGGTGATCCACGCGTCACTGGTGTCCACGGTGCGGCTGAGCTCTTCGTTCGTGACCGTCCGGCCGGGCAGCGCCCCGCCGGTGGCTATCAGCTGGAAGCCCTTCATGCGTTCCTCATTTCTCCGATCTGGCGGTATTTCTTGTAGCGCTGGTCGGCCAGGGCCCTGCCGTTCATGCGGCACAGCGTTTTCAGGTGTGCCCACAGGGCAGCGTCCAGCTGCTCAAACAGCACCGTGTGGCCGCGCTGGGCACCGCCCACCGGCTCCGGGATCACTTCTTCCACGATGCCGTCCCGGTACAGGTCCTGCGCGGTCAGCTTCATCATCTCGCAGGCTTCGCCGCTGCGGGAAGGATCTTTCCACAGGATGCTGGCAAAGCCCTCGGGGCTCAGCACCGAATAGACGGCGTTTTCCAGCATGAGGATGTGGTTTGCCACACCCAGCGCCAGCGCACCGCCGGAGGAACCCTCGCCGGTGACCACGGCAACGACCGGCACGGTCAGGCCGCTCATCTCCATCAGGTTGCGGGCGATGGCCTCGCCCTGGCCGCGCTCCTCGGCGTCCTTGCCGGGGTAAGCGCCCGGCGTGTCGATGAACGTGATAATGGGCCGACCGAACTTCTCGGCCTGCTTCATCAGGCGCAGGGCCTTGCGGTAGCCCTCCGGCCCCGGCATGCCGAAGTTGCAGGCCAGGTTCTCCTCCAGCGAGGAGCCCTTGCGGTGACCGATGACGGTCACCGGCATGCCGTGGAAGCGGGCCACACCGCCCAGGATGGCGGGGTCCTCCCTGCACTGGCGGTCGCCCCGCTGCTCAAAGAAGTCGGTGAACAGGGCGGAGATGGTCTCGTCAATGTGGGGGCGGTCCGGGTGCCGGGCCAGAAAGACCCGGTCCTCGGCGGTCAGCGGGCCGCAGGCACGCAGGATCTCGTCCTCCTCTACGGCAAGCTCTGCCAGCTCGGCGGCGTGGGCCGTGATGGCGTCCATGTCGTCGCCGCTGCCCTTCAGGGCGGTGATCTGTGCATCCAGCGGAGCCAGCTGCTCCAGAATTTCCTTGATCATTCGTGTTTTCCTCCCACATGAAGCTGCAGCACCCGGATCAGGGTGTCGCGCAGCTGGTCGCGGGGCACCACCTGATCCACAAAGCCGTGCTCCAACTGGAACTCGCTGCGCTGGAACCCGGCGGGCAGCTTTTCGCCGATGGTCTGCTCAATGACGCGGGGCCCGGCAAAGCCGATCAGCGCCCCCGGCTCGGCCAGCATGATGTCGCCCAGGCTTGCAAAGCTGGCGGTCACGCCGCCGGTGGTGGGGTGGGTGAGCACGCTGACGTACAGCCCGCCTCTGGCGGAAAAGCGCTGGATGGCGGCGCTGGTCTTGGCCATCTGCATCAGGCTGAAAATGCCCTCCTGCATGCGGGCACCGCCGCTGGCCGAGAAGATGACCAGAGGCAGGCGTTTGGCAGCGGCGTACTCCACCGCGCGGGTGATCTTTTCGCCCACGGCGGTGCTCATGCTGCCCATGAAAAACCGGCTGTCCAGCACGGCAGCCACACAGGCCACCCCGCCGATGCGGCCGGTCGCCGTGACGGCGGCTTCGCGCAGGCCGGTCTTGTTCTGGGCGGCGGCAAGCTTTTCACGGTAGCCCGGAAAATGCAGCACATCCTGTGGAGCAAGGTCTGCATCCAGTTCCCGGAAGCTGCCGTGGTCCAGCACCAGACTGAGCCGGTAGTAGCCGCCGATGGGCATGTGATAGCCGCAGTTGGGGCAGACGTAAAGGCTGCGGGTCCAGATGGTGCGGGTGGCGCGGCGGCCGCACTGTTTGCACTCCACGAACTGGGGTTCATGCCAGACGGCCCCGGCATCCCGCCGGGCTTTCAGCTGAAAGGTGCGTTCCCGCATCCGGCCGGGGAACAGGTCTCGGATCTCGTTCATGGTGTTCTGCCTCAGACGTGTGCGGTGATGTAGTTGTAGATGTCACCCACGGTCTTGAGCTTTGCCAGCTCCT
>OGGS01002182.1_pt1 | contig 11372 bp, 7 predicted proteins | sample 1571281 | NCBI WGS metagenome assembly OGGS01 (sample SAMEA2582042, study PRJEB24529) | metagenome | biome: Human gut stool | place: China | collected 2011 | reverse complement strand
CTCCCTCCATACGGCACCACTCGTGGTCGTTGGAGTACTTCAAATTGGAAGGAACATTCATATTTTATCTTTTTTGCATGGAACTATCCGTTTCCGTCGCAGCGGTGCGATCCCGAAGGCCGTTCCGCCGGTTGCACCGGTCGCGCCGTTCCGGCCTTCTGTCCGGCAGGATGATCCGCGTCCCGAATTCCTGCGGCTTGAAGCGCCGGCGACACAAAGATACGTCTTATTTTTTCATTCCCAACTCCTCCGGCGATTTTTTCACCTCGAACTCGATCTCCCTGAAAAGATAGTCGTGCAACGTGCCGTCGGGGTGTTCGACCTGCAACGCGCCCCCTGCGCGGACACCGCGGATCACGCCCGTGAAACGGGTTCCGTCGGGCAGCCGGAAGGCCTGCGGAGCGTCGATCCGGTACATGCGGCGGCGATACTCCTCTGCAAGCGGCACCCTGTCGCCCGCTTCGAGCGCGGCATACCGTCGCATGAGTGCGGCGTGGAACCGGTTGAGCACCTCTTCTCGGTCGAACGTGCGTCCCGCTTCGAGCGCCATCGAGGTGGGATTGGGCAGCGCGGGATCGAACTCCGTCTGGTTGACGTTGATGCCGATGCCGGCCACCGTGCGGGCGAGCCGCCCGCCTGCGAGGTGATGCTCAATGAGGATACCCACCAGTTTGCGATCGCCGGCGTAGATGTCGTTCGTCCATTTGATGCGGGCATCGATTCCGCAGGTGCCGAGGGTGTCGACCAGCGCGAGCGCCACGGCCTGCGAGAGCAGGAACTGCTCGCCTGCGGGAAGGAACGTCGGACAGAGCACGACCGAAAAGAGAAGGTTCACCCCTTCGGGACTCGTCCATGTATGTCCCCGCTGCCCGCGTCCCGCCGTCTGCTGTTCGGCGCAGATCACGTCGCCGTGGCCGTAACGTTCTTCACGCGCGAGGTCGTTGGTCGAAGTCGTCTCCGCAATATGATAGATCATGGCGAAATTGAGAATTTATCCGTTCGTTCTTCGGCCAGGCCGAAGAGATGCATGCCTCCCTTTACACCGCAACGCCGAAATCGCGCAGCGCGTCGTTGAGCGAGGTCTTCTTGTCGGTCGACTCCTTGCGCCGCCCGATGATGAGCGCGCAGGCTACGCTGTACTCTCCGGCCGGAAACTTCTTGGCGTAGCTTCCCGGAATTACGACCGAACGCGGCGGAACGTAGCCCCGGTATTCGACCGGTTCGGCCCCCGTGACGTCGATGATGTGCGTCGAACCGGTGATGACCGTGTTCGAGCCGAGCACCGCCTCGCGGCAGACGTGCGCGCCTTCGACCACGATCGAACGCGAACCGATGAAGCAGTTGTCCTCGATGATTACGGGTGCGGCCTGTACGGGTTCCAGCACTCCGCCGATGCCCACGCCGCCCGAAAGGTGGACGTGTCTGCCGATCTGCGCGCAGGAGCCGACCGTGGCCCACGTGTCGACCATCGTGCCCGTGTCCACGTAGGCGCCGATATTGACGTACGAGGGCATGAGGATCGCTCCGGGAGCGATGTAGGCGCCGTAACGGGCCACGGCGTGGGGCACGGCGCGCACGCCCAGCTGTTCGTAGCCGTGCTTGAGCTCCATCTTGTCGTACCACTCCAGCTCGCCCGCTTCCATTTTGCGCATGGGCTGGATCGGGAAATAGAGGATGATGGCCTTCTTGACCCATTCGTTCACCTGCCACTGGCTTTTCTCCGGATCTACGGGCTGCGCCGTGCGCAGCTCCCCCTTGTCCACCAGTTCGACGGTTTGCCGCACGGCCTGCCGCACGGACTCCTCCTTGAGCAGCTCGCGGTTTTCCCAAGCCTGCCCGATTATCTCTTTCAGTTCGCTGTACATAATTTTCCGAGTGTTTTTGCAAGCCAAAGTTACGCAAAAACTTCGATCCGCAGGCCGAACTATCTTATTTTTTCCTAACTTTGCCCCGATATATACCCAAACCGTATAGTTATGATGAGATTACCGCGCATGGCGGCGGCCCTCGCGGGCGCCGCGGCGATACTGACAGGCTGCAACGATATGAAACAGATAAAACACATGCCCTATCCCCGGACGGAGCGCACCGACGTGACCGATAATTACTTCGGGACGGAGGTGCCCGATCCCTACCGCTGGCTCGAAGACGACAACTCCGAGGCGACGGCGGCGTGGGTGAAGGCCCAGAACGTCGTGACGCAGGATTACCTGTCGCAGATTCCGTTCCGCGGCGCGATCCGCGAACGGCTGACCGAATTGTGGAACTACCCTAAAGAGGGCATTCCGGCCAAACACGGCGACGCATGGTATTATTTCTACAACGACGGACTGCGGAACCAGTCGGTGCTCTACCGCACCGCGCAGCCGGGCGGGGAGGGCGAAGTGTTCATCGACCCCAATACGCTCTCGAAAGACGGTACGGTGGCCCTTTCGGGCGTGACCTTCTCCAAGGACGGCAAATACTGCGCCTACTCGGTCGCCGCATCGGGTTCGGACTGGGTCGAAATCCGTGTGATGAACACCGCCGACCGTACGCTGACTTCGGACCGGATCAACTGGGTGAAGTTTTCGGGAGCCGAGTGGGCGCCCGATTCCAAAGGATTCTATTACAGTGCGTACGACGCTCCTCAGAAGGGCGTTTTCTCGTCGCAGAACCAGTTTCAGAAGGTCTACTACCACCGCCTCGGCACGCCCCAGTCGGCCGACCGGCTGATCTATGCCGACGCGGAGCATCCGCTGCGTTATTTCAGCCCGTGGCCCAGCAAGGACGGGCAGTGGCTCTTCATCGTGGCTTCGGAGGGTACGTCGGGTACGGAAGTGCTCTATAAAAAGGTTTCCGAGCCGAAATTCCGCACCTTGCTGCCGGGCTTCGACGCCGACTACGCGCCCGTCGAATGCCGGGACGGCCAGCTCTATTACGTGACCAACCGCGACGCGTCGAACTACGCGCTGATGAAGGTGGACCTGAACGACCCGTCGAAGGTTTCGACCGTGATTCCCGAAAGCGGCGGGAAACTGCTGGAGGGCGTCGGCTCGGCCGGAGGGTATCTTTTCGCCACCTATCTCGAACATGCGCAGAGCAAGGTCTGCCAGTACGGTTTCGACGGAAAACTAGTACGCGAGGTCGAACTTCCGGCCATCGGCACGGTGAGCGGTTTCGACGGCGAGAAGGACGATACGGAGCTTTACTATTCGCTGACCAACTACATCGCGCCCGCCACGATCTACAAATACGACATCGCCGGCGGCGCATCGACGCTCTATAAAGCCCCCGCGGTGAATTTCGATCCCTCGCTGTTCACGACCGAGCAGGTGTTCTACACCTCGAAGGACGGCACGAAGGTGCCGATGTTCATCACCCGCCGCAAGGATATGAAACTCGACGGCGGGAATCCCTGCTACCTCTATGCCTACGGCGGCTTCCAGATCAACCAGACGCCCGCGTTCAGGCCCTCGGCCATGATGTTCGTCGAGCAGGGCGGCATCTACTGCGTGGCCAACCTGCGCGGCGGCTCGGAGTACGGCGAAGCGTGGCACAAGGCGGGCATGCTCGAAAACAAGCAGAACGTTTTCGACGACTTCATCGCCGCGGCCGAGTACCTGATCGCCGAAAAATACACTTCGTCGGACAAGCTCGCCATTGCGGGCGGTTCGAACGGCGGCCTGCTGGTCGGCGCCTGCGAGGTGCAGCGTCCCGACCTCTATGCCGTCTGCCTGCCCGCCGTGGGCGTGATGGACATGCTCCGCTACCACAAATTCACGATCGGCTGGGGCTGGGCCGTGGAGTACGGATCGAGCGAAAACGAGGAGCAGTTCGACTACATTTATAAATATTCGCCGCTGCACAACATCCGCGAGGGTGTGAAATACCCCGCGACGCTCGTGACGACGGCCGACCACGACGACCGCGTCGTGCCGGCGCACTCGTTCAAGTTCGCCGCCCAGATGCAGCACTGTCAGGCCGGCGATGCGCCGGTGCTGATCCGCATCGAGTCGAATGCGGGCCACGGGGCCGGCAAACCCACTTCGAAACGTATCGCCGAGGAGGCGGACACCTATTCGTTCCTGTTCCAGAATATCGGAGTGCCTTACAAAGAGGTGAAAAAGCAGAAATGATCCGGGCGGAAGCCCTGTCGCGCCGCGGCAAACGCCTCCTGCGTGAGGCGTTGGGGTGCGGTCGTTCGACGCGGCGTTCCGCCGCGGGAGTCCGGCGGCCGGTCGCCTTCGGACGGTAAAGAAGGTAGGTTAGGTTAAAAAGAGAGATAACATGAAGGTTTACAAATTTGGCGGTGCGTCGGTGCGTAATGCCGACGGAGTGCGCAACCTGCGCAAGATTATCGACGACGAGCAGAATCTCTTCATCATCGTTTCGGCCATGGGCAAGACGACCAACGCGCTCGAAAAGGTGTTCGAAGGACTTCAGAAGGGCGACAAACAGCTCTCCATGGAGCATGTCGCCGCGCTGAGGGAGTACCATGCGGGCATCATCGACGATTTGTGGCGCGGCCATAAACAGCTCGAACGGGTCGATGCGCTCTTCGACGAGCTGGAGCGCGTGGCCGTGGAAACGGTTTACAAACCCTCCGACGCCGAATTGTGGTACGATACGATCGTGGCCTTCGGCGAGTTGGTCTCGACGACGATCATCTCGGAGTATCTCAACTATGCCGGAGTGTCGAACCGCTGGATCGACATGCGCCGCTGTTTCCTCACCGAGCAGCGTCACAAGGACGCCGGGGTCGATATCGAAGCTTCGGCGCCGCTGCTGAAGGGCGCGCTGGCCGAGTGCGTCGAGAATATCTTTGTCGGACAGGGCTTTATCGGCGGTGCGCCCGACGGCACGACCACCACGCTGGGGCGCGAAGGCTCGGACTACTCAGCGGCCGTGGTGGCCAATATCCTCGACGCCGAGTCGATGGCCGTGTGGAAGGACGTGGACGGCGTGCTGAACGCCGATCCGAAGATTTTCCCCGACGCCGTGCAGATCGCCGAACTGAACTACCTCGATACGATCGAGCTGGCCTACAGCGGCGCGCAGATCATCCATCCCAAGACGATCAAACCGCTGCAGAACAAGAATATTCCGCTTTACGTGCGGCCTTTCGGCGACAAGCGCAAACCGGGCACCGTGATTCGCGGCATGTCGGCGCCGGTCGAGGTGCCGATCTTGATTCTCAAGAAGGATCAGGTGCTGCTGACGATCCGTTCGCGCGACTTCTCGTTCGTGCTGGAGGAGAAGTTCGCCACGATCTTCTCGCTGCTGGAGCGGTTCCGCATCAAGACCAACCTGATCCACAACTCGGCCGTGAACCTGAGCCTGTGCGTCGATAACTCGTGGCACATCGACGAAGCGATCGAGGCGCTGCGCGAAGCGGGCTTCGACGTGATGAAGGCCGAGAATATGGAGTTGCTGACCGTGCGCGGCTATACCGACGAGTTGTGGCGCAAGTACGCCCGCGGCCCGCAGGTCTTCGTGCGGCAGGCCACGCAGTCCACCGTGCGCGTGGTTCGCAAGAAGTAGTGGCGGACGGCTGCTGTCCGGGGCGCTTCCGCCCCGTCGGCTCTCCGGCTTTCCGGTTCTCCGGTTCTCCGGCTCTCCGGAGCTTCGGGCGGAATCCGGCTGTGGAGTTTTCGCCCGCGGTCCCGAAATTACGATACGAGAGCGGCCTTCATTGCGAAGGCCGCTCTCGTATCGTTTGCTCTTACCTATCCCTGCCGCATGTTGCGCAGGATGGTCCATGTCGAGTCGTCGCGGATTTCGCCGCTGCGCTTCATGTTCCAGATCGTGCGGGCAATGTATTTCTCGATGTCGCGCTGGAGCCGCTTGTAAAGCGGACATTTGGTGTAGTTCTCGTTGTCGAGCAGCACGTCGCGGATCGACCGCAGCGAATTGGTGTAGTTCGACATCTCGTTCTTGAGTGCCACGCCCTGCTTTTTCGACGCGGTGATCTTGGCGATCGACATCTGCCGCAGTTTCTCGCATACGGAGTTGAGCAGGATCATCACCACGTTGTCCATCAGCGTGTGGCCGTGCATGAACAGGTAAGCGTTTTCGGGCGTCAGGCCCCGGCTCTTGAGCTGCTGTTCGAATTCGAGCATTGGGTCGATCATCTTCGGGTTGCGCCTGCGCAGCATCTCCTCGCGTTTGGCGACGTTTTTCTGCAGCCACGCCAGCGTTTTCTCGCCGTTGTTTTCGAGGTCGAGATAGCCGATGCGCACCGCCGACTTGAAGTCGATCAGCGGGAATACGTTCTCCGTGGCCAGCTGCGCCGAGTAGGCGTACCAGAGGAAAAGCGGGTAGATCGTGCAGGAGTATTCGTGCATGAAATGCACGAAATCGAAGATGCGCGTGTCGTTCTTGGTCGCCTTGACGCATACGTTGTGCAGCGAGGGGGCGTAGCAGAGGAAGTTCTCGGTGGCGTAGGCGTAGGTGTGGAACATGTAGCGGGCGGCGTTCACCTCGCGCGACTGCTCCGTGCGGTCGGCGAACAGGAAGTCGAAGTCCGAATCGACGCACAGGATCAGCTCCTCCGACGAGCGGGGGATCATCCCCATCAGCACCTTCTTCCCCTTGGGAAGGTCGGCGCGGTTGGGCACCGAGATTTCGAAGCGCAGGTAGGGGTTCTGGAAGTGGTCGAAGATGCCGCGCCAGAAGGCCACGTCTTCGTAGCCTTCTACGTAGACCTTCACCAGCCGCTGGTCGGGATTGGCCGGCAGCGGTTTGGGCAGCTCTTCGAGAGTCGCCGGGCGCGTGAAGGGATTGAATCTGCGCAGTTTGTCGCCGAACTTTTTAGCCATACGGAAACAAAGATAGTGATTTCGGCCGGAATTTCTTCCCAAGGCCGGGATTTTTTGCAGCGGCGGGGCGGCCGGTTCCGGTCCTCTGCGCCGGATCCCGTCTTTTGCGCTGGTTCCGGTCCTCTGTACTGTCGCGGTTCTTCTGTGTTGCCGTCGTTCTTCTGCGCTGCCGTCCTCTGCGCTGTCTCTTCTTTGCGCCGCTTCTTCTTTGCGTCGCTGTCGCTTTTTCTCCGGCTCCGCCTTCCCGCTTCCATCTACGTGTGGGCGTGCGCCGCCGTTTGAGGGCGGAATGCGCTCTTTTTCGCCGATCTCGGCCGTCGGGCGTGCACAACCGTAATATTTTATTATTTTTGCACAAAATAAGAGGTTCCGAAAGGACGTTTGATCTCTACTATTTCGAACAATATGGCGGACAACGATTGGAAAGCGAGGCTCGGAATGGTCTATTCGACCAATCCCGACTTCAACTATGAAACGACCGAAACACCGGAGGCGGAGACGCTTCCCCCGGCGCGGCAGGAGCTGCGCGTGTGGCTCGACCGCAAGCAACGCGGGGGCAAGGTCGTGACGCTCGTCAGGGGATTTGTCGGGTGCGACGCCGACCTGCAGGAGCTGGCACGCCTGCTGAAAACCCGGTGCGGCGTCGGTGGCACGGCCAAGGACGGGGAGATCATCATCCAGGGCGACCACCGCGACCGCGTTGTGGAGATCCTCGCCAAGGGCGGCTACCGCTGTAAAAAAGCCGGCTCCTGAGATGCGCAGGCTGCTGTATACCGCACTGTTCCTGTGCGCCCTGGGTGTCGCGCCGAAAGCCCGGGCGCAGTATTACACGTGGGGTTCCGACCCCACGGGGCTGAAGTGGAGCACGATCCGCACGCCCGACGTGCGGATGATCTATCCCGATACCGTGTCGGGCGTGGCACGCCGCACGCTGTTCTACATCCGCACCGTGCAGCCCGACATCTCGTACGGGTTCCGCCACGGCCCCATGCGCATCCCCTTCGTCATGCACCCCGAGAATTTCCAGTCGAACGGGCTGGTGATGTACCTGCCCAAGCGTGTGGAGTTCCTCACTTCGCCGGCCATCGACGGCTATTCCATGCCGTGGTACAAGCAGCTCGTGGCGCACGAATACCGCCATGCGGTGCAGTATAACAACCTGAACCGCGGCGTGATACGCGCCCTGAGCTATATCCTCGGGCAGCAGGGCTCGACTATCGGCCTGTTGTGCATGCCGATATGGGCGATGGAGGGCGATGCCGTGATGTCGGAGACCGCCATGTCGTCGTTCGGCCGCGGGTTGCAGCCTTCGTTCTCGATGGGCTACCGTGCCATGGGGCGTGTGGGGCGCGATTACAAGGGGCGCCGCGACCGCCGCAACATCGACAAGTGGTTCTGCGGATCCTACCGCGACTACATCCCCGACCATTACGAACTGGGATACCAGATATGTTCTTATGCCTATGCGCGTTACGACGAGAACGTGTGGGACAGGGTGGCGTGGTTCGGTTCGCGCAACCCCTATATGCTGGCCACGACCCGCATCGCGCTCGAAAAATATTACGGCACGAATGTCCGTGAGCTTTTCCGCGAGACCTTCGACGCGTTGGAACGTCATTGGGATTCGCTGCCCCGAACCGGGGACAGCGCCGCGCCGCTCGTGGCGATGCCCGAAGGAAACTACACGACCTACCAGTGGCCGCTGCCGCTCAGCGACACGACGGTGCTGGTGCTCAAGACCGATTACGACCGTCCGTCGCGTTTCGTGCGGCTCGACACCCGTACCGGTGCCGAGGAGCCGGTGTGTTATACGGGGCTGGTCTCGACCCGCCCTGCGATGTACGGCGGGCGCGTATGGTGGACGGAGTACCGCCGTTCGAAGCTCTTCGAGCAGCGGGTCAACTCCCAGCTTTGCTACATGGATCTGGAGCGGGGGACGGCACGTACTTTCGTCGGGCGGCGCAATGCGCTCTATCCGACGCCGGCACCCGGGGAACTGGCCTGGGTCGAGTATAATCCCGACGGGACTTATACGGTCGTAGTGCAGCGCGACGGGCAGCCCGAGCGGCGTTTCGGCACGCCCCGCCATACCGAGATACACGGGCTGGCGTGGGACGACGTGACGCTGGCCTACTATGTCATCGTGACCGACGACGCGGGCATGTGGCTCGGACGCATCGACGACGAAGGGGTGTTCCCCCTCACCGAGGGGGCTTATATCACACTGAGCAACCTCAGGGCAGGCGGCGGAAAGCTCTATTACGGCTCGATCGCCTCGGGCAGGGACGAAGCCCACTGCTACGACCTGATGGCCCGCCGCGAATACCGCATCACCACGTCGGCCTTCGGTTCGTTTTCCCCGGCGCCGTGGCACGACGCCGCGGACGGCGAAGGGGTGTTGCTGACCACGTATGACCGCAGGGGGTACCGCGTCGCCGCACAGCGGGTCGCGGACAGTACGCTGGTCCCGGTCGCCCCCTCGAAGCTGCCGCTTAACGTCGTGAACCCCGAACGCAAGCGCTGGGACGTGGTGAACCTCGACACGGTGCGGTTCACCGGGGCCGATTCGCTACGTCAGAGCGGTACGTTCCGCGCCAGGCGCTACCGCAAGGTGCCCAACCTGGTGAACGTGCACAGCTGGATGCCCGTGGCGTTCAATCCCTTCGATGCCGTGGACGAGCATAATATCAACCTCAATCTGGGCGTTACGCTCCTGTCGCAGAACCTGCTGTCGAATACCGAGGCTTATGCCTCCTACGGCTGGAACCGCAACGAAGGGTCGCTCTTCAACCTCGGCGTGCGTTACTTCGGGCTGGGCGTGCACCTCGACCTGGACGCATCGTACGGCGGCAACCAGCTTTTCTATTCGCTGGTGTCGTACGATCCGCAGACGGGCGATCCCATTTACCAGAAGCGTCCCAGTCCCGACAAATACTACTCCATAGGGCTCGCCGCGACGCTGCCGCTCTATTTCCAGCGGGGGTACCACACCCGCCAACTGTCGGTGTCTGCCGGCTGGAACTATTCGAACGGCATGGTCGCCAACCTCGACAAGATCGAATGGGATCGCGGGCAGATCTCCAATATCCAACGCATCGGCTTCCGCAAGGGACTGCACAAACTCTCGTTCGGGCTCGGTTATTCCGACCAGGTGCGCATGGCGCACCGCGACATTGCGCCCCGGTGGGGTTATACGCTCAGCACGCTGTATACGTTCAACCCCGCGAACGTGCATTTCAGCGACCTGATCTCGTTCTTTGGTCAGGCCTACCTGCCTGGCCTGGCCGCCCACAACTCGCTGAAGGTGGCGGCCACCTACCAGACTTCGGTCGGCGGGTACAAGTTCCCTGCGGGCTATGCGCCCCTGAGCTACAAGTCGACGCGGCTCATCCCGCGCGGCTTCTCGTCGGCGGACATCGTGTCGAACAATTATACGGCCGTGTCGCTCGACTACCAGCTGCCGGTGTGGTATCCCGAGGGCGGCATCGGGTCGGTGCTCTATTTCAAGCGTATCCGGCTCAACGCAGGCGGCGACTACGCGCAGTTCCGCCGCCCTGCGGGCAAAGGCATGGATTGGCGGCGGATATGGTCGGTCGGCGGCGACATCGTGTTCGACATCAATGCTTTCCGCCAGCCTGCGTCGGCGACGTCGACCTTCAAGCTGTCGGTCTACCATCCCAGCACCGGGGGCGTCTGGTGGGCCGCGGCCGTGGGGCTGCCGTTCTGATTGTAATAAATTTTGTATCTTTAGCGCAAATTTCAGGCCTATGGCACAAAGGAAAAAGGCGGGCGTCAGCCCGAAAACGATAAAATGGATATGGGGGGTGGTCTTCGCACCCTTTGCGTTGCTGGCGGTCATGTTGCTGCTGACGGCCCTGGGGCTGTTCGGGCGCATGCCTTCGTTCGAGGAGCTGGAGAACCCGCGCAGCAACCTGGCCACCGAAATCTACTCCGAGGACGGCAAGGTGATCGGTTCCTTCTTCGTGCAGAACCGTTCTTATGTGCAGTACGAAGACCTTTTCCCGGCCGATTCGGCATTCCACATCCGGCTCGACGGGCATGACATGCCGCCGATCGTCGCGGCGCTGATCGCAACCGAAGACGCCCGTTTCCGCACCCATTCGGGGATCGACATCCCTTCGCTGGCACGTGTGGCGGTGAAAACCGTGCTGTTGCAGAATACGTCGCAGGGCGGCGGTTCGACCATCACGCAGCAGTTGGCCAAGAACCTTTTCCCGCGCGACACGGTGCGCAACCGGGGGCGTATCGTCCGTTCGTCGAAACTCGTCGTGTCGAAACTCAAGGAGTGGATCACGGCGCTGAAGCTCGAATACAACTATACGAAGGAGGAGATCGCCGCCATGTACCTCAATACGGTCGAATACGGCTCGAACGCCTATGGCATCAAGTCGGCGGCGCAGACCTTCTTCAACAAGGAGCCGCACGAACTGAACGTGCAGGAGGCGGCCGTGCTGGTGGGGGTGGTGAACGCCCCGACGCGGTATTCGCCCGTGCGCAACCCCGAGAACGCCCTCGCGCGGCGGAACCTGGTGCTTTCGCGCATGGAGGATG
>OGGS01002178.1_pt1 | contig 11382 bp, 9 predicted proteins | sample 1571281 | NCBI WGS metagenome assembly OGGS01 (sample SAMEA2582042, study PRJEB24529) | metagenome | biome: Human gut stool | place: China | collected 2011 | reverse complement strand
AGCCGCCGGAGCGGTGCTTAAGCCGTAAGGCGGGAATTGTGCGGTGTTGCCTTAGGTAAAAAAGCAAACAAACAGAATACTTCATTCAAATGCATATAGCGGCTATTTATTTCATACAGAGACAAATAGCGGCACAGAACAGATATAATAAAAGAAGCTATAAAAAGCAGGTATTCACGTGGAGGACGATATCGTTTCTACATGAACACCTGCTTTTTTATTTATTATTTACTGCTGGAATAAATAGTGGTAGCCAAGTATTCATCACTGACCCAACCATAAATCCCACTGTAATATACAACAACCCAGTCAGGCACATTGCTGCTATAGCCGCATTCCCATACGATGATACCGTAGGGGATATTATCCATTTTTTCATAATTTGTACCGGGACCTTTACGCATAACCAGCCCATGATCAGCAGTGGTGTAGGTACAAAGGCTATCAATTCGGCTAAGCGTTACATCTGGTGCAACGCATCCATCCGGCAGAATAACGTTGGCATTGTTTTCGGTATAATCCTGTACTTGCAGCAAGCCCCAAAGGCCATTCTGTTTTGCCCATACGCAGCCATCGCGCGCGGGGGCTAAATCTTCATATTGCCCAGCGGAAATTATCTCATTGCCGTAAACATCCAGAACTAGCTTTTGTCCGGATTGATTTTTCACAACTACCATGCCAGATAAGTCTGCGTAAGGATATTCAACCGTTCCGTTCATGATGGTATAGCTGTGGCAACAGCTTCACTGGTCGGGGAAAGAGCAGCGGAGGAAGCAGGTTTATTTTCTGGCGCTGCAGCACAAGCGGTAAGCATTATTGCGGTGATAACACTGGCGGAAAATGAGAATAACTTCCTTTTCATGGCTTTTCACTCCTTGCGTAAATGATTTTTCGGTAAGATGAAGAAGTAATATAAGAAAGTGAATTCATAAACCCTATAATATCTTATTTTATCAAAAATATCTGCTAATGGGAATAGCTAACAATTCTGCATGGATAAATTTGGATAGTATGACAAAGATTGCAGAACTGGAGTGAAAGTCCAAATTATAGGATGAGTGATCTGCTATAATAGAGAAAAGCAAAACAGAAGGGAGTTTGATTATGCACCAGGAGAAAAAGATGCTGGCTCATATCAGTGAAGACGGAACCCGCGTCCAAACGGTAGCGGACCATTTGCAGGGAACGGCAGTCCTATGTGGGCAATTTGCAGCAGCCTTTGATGCCCAGCAACAGGGAACTTGGCTTGGACTACTGCATGATATTGGTAAATATAGTACAAAGTTTCAAAAGCGCCTGCAAGGTGGAGAGAAAGTGGATCACTCAACGGCTGGTGCACAGGTGGCTGCCCGATATGGTCAAATCCCACTGGCTTTTGCTATTGCGGGACACCATAGCGGCCTGCCGGATGGAGGAGGCCGAAGCGATACCGCGCAGGATGCGACAATGTTTGGGCGATTGAAAAAGAGCGTTGAACCCTATACCCAATGGACGAATGAGATTAAACTGCCGTCCATACCGCCCCAGCCGGAAATGATGAAGGAAAATCGTTTTACACAGGCATTTTATACCCGGATGTTGTATTCCTGCCTGGTCGATGCGGACTATCTGGATACGGAAAACTTTATGAGCAGCCCTAAACCGCGCGGACAAGGCCAGACAATGGATGAACTGCTGAAAAGGTTGAACCAATATACCGCAAAATGGAGCCATCCCCAGGGAACCTTGAATCAGCGCCGCAGTTCAATTTTGAGTGCCTGTACAACGGCAGGGCAAACAGGGCGGCGCGGCCTTTATTCCCTGACCGTTCCTACAGGCGGGGGAAAAACGGTAGCGTCATTGGCATTTGCGCTTTCGCTAGCTGTAAAGAACCATATGGACCGGGTTATTTATGTGATCCCTTATACATCCATTATTGACCAGACCGCGGATGTGTTTTCGGAAATATTAGGAGCAGAAAATGTTTTGGAACACCATTCAGGGGTGGACTACTCTGCCAAGGAAGATGATGAGCCGGCAGCCTACCGCAAAGCATTGGCGGCGGAAAACTGGGATGCTCCGGTGGTGGTTACCACATCCGTGCAATTCTTTGAATCACTTTACGGCAACCATGCGTCACAATGCCGTAAATTACATAACATTGCAAATAGCGTGGTCATTTTTGACGAAGCACAAAACCTGCCGGTTCCTTATTTGCGCCCCTGCGTTGCGGCAATCGCGCAGCTGGTACAGCATTACCGCGCAGCAGCGGTGCTTTGCACGGCCACACAACCAGCTTTGCAGCCCTTGTTTGATGAACTGGCGCCTGGGCTGCAGATGACGGAACTTTGCCCACATCCCAAAGAGCAATATCAGGCATTCCGGCGTACAACGCTAAAAATGCGCGGAGAGTTGGAACAAAGCCAGCTTGGCGCAGAACTGACAGCGCAGGAACAAGTGCTGTGTATTGTAAACCGGAGAAAAACAGCACAGGAATTATACAATAACCTGCCCAAAGAGGGCAGCTACTGCCTGACAACATTGCTATACCCAGCCCATCGCAAACAGTTATTGCAGGAAATCCGGGAACGCTTAAAAGATGGGCTGCCCTGCCGTGTGATATCAACTTCTTTGATCGAAGCGGGTGTTGATGTGGATTTCCCGGCTGTGTACCGCGAGGAAGCAGGTTTGGATTCCATTTTGCAGGCGGCGGGGCGCTGCAATCGAGAGGGAAGACGCCCGGCGGAGCAGAGCTTGGTACAGATTTTCACATTGGAAGGGCAGCATGTACCGCGCATGCTGGAACAGAATGTATCCGCAACGCAAAGCGTCCTGAAAAAATATGCAGATCTGGCATCTCTGGAAGCAATTGAAACATACTTTCTGTTTTACCGTACCTTAAAAGGAGATAAAAGACTGGATGAACAGCAAATTCTGCAAGGGTTCGAGCAGGATATGGAAGGGCGCATTTTCCCCTTTGCAACAGCGGCAGAGAGGTTCCGCTTAATTGAAACACCTGCCGTGACCGTATACATTCCCCAAGGGAAAGGGGAACATTTGCTTGCACGATTGCGTGCAGGAGAGGTAAGCAAAACTTTGTTCCGTCAACTGGGGCAATATGGTGTTCCGGTTTACCCGGATCATCTGAAAACGCTGGAGAATGCCGGGGCGGTTTGCCAAATCAGTGAAGGCATATGGGAATTAACGGACGGAAGCCTTTACGATAACAACACGGGCCTTGCTATGGAAGCTGAAACGGGAGCAGCCTGGTTTGCATAAAGCAAAAGCGGCAGGGAGCTTGCCCTGCCGTTCTTGTGCGATAAAGTAAAATCAACTATTTCTATCCACGGCATAAGCTGCCGACGTAACTTATTATAAAAGAAAACCGAATGAAAAGCAAACAAAAAGTATACATGATAAAAGGATTGACATTTGGTGCCAAGTAGCGTATATTGAAACTATAGCAAAAATGTAAATTAAAAACAACTGAAAATAGAAATGCAAAGGAGTTGATGCAGATGATCCAGCTGGAAGTATGGGGGAATTATGCTTTGCTCTCGAGGCCTGAGCTAAAAGTCGAAAGGGTTTCATATGAAGTCCTCACCCCTTCCGCGGCACGCGGCATAGTAGAAGCAATCTATTACCACCCCGGCTTACGGTGGAAAATCCGGAAAATCTATGTTATGAACCCAATCCGCTTTACCAACATCCGTCGGAACGAAGTAAAAAGCAAAATTCTTTGTTCCGATGTACGCAGCGCGATGCAGGGAACAGGGAAAGAGCTTTACCTTGCCACGCCCCAGCAGATCGTTCAGCGTGCAGCCATGGTGTTGCAGGACGTTCATTATGTGATTGAGGCAGAATTTGAGATGACTGACCGTGCGGCACCGAGCGACAATCCGGGAAAGTTCCAGGATATTGTTACCCGGCGCATGTCTAGGGGTCAGTGTTTTCATACTCCCTATCTTGGGTGCCGTGAATTTCCTGCCGCATTCCGCGCATGGCCCGGCGGGCCAATCCCGACCATTGAGGAAACACGGGATTTGGGATTCATGATATATGACTTTGACTACACTGACCCGCAGAACATAACCCCGATGTATTTCCATGCAAAATTGGAACATGGTGTGTTGAATGTGGCAGACTGCGAGGTGTACCGATGATTTTACAGGCTTTGGTACAATACTATGAAGATTTGCTGGCCAATGGCAAAATCACGCGCCCCGGTTGGACAAGCGCAAAAGTCAGTTGGGCTTTGGAACTGGATGAAAACGGCCAACTGATGGCATTGCACCCCTTGCAGCAAGAGGAAAAGCGCGGTAAAAAAACAGTGCTTGCTCCATGTCAGCTGCAAGTTCCGGAACAGGTTAAACGTTCTAGTGGTGTGGCAGCCAATTTTTTGTGTGATAACAGTGCTTACATGCTCGGCATTGACGGAAAAGGCAAACCGGAGCGTGCAATGCAGTGCTTTGCCGCTGCAAAGGAGCTGCATCTTGCCATTTTACAAAATGTTCCTGGTCAGGCGGCACAGGCAGTGCGGAACTTTTTTATAAACTGGGACCCCAAGGCGGCGGAGCAGAATCCAGCGCTGGAACAAAGTCTCAAGGAACTTTACAAGGGTGGCAATCTGGTATTTCTGATTCGGGAAAACCATGTTCAGGACGATCCGGAAATACAGGAAGCCTGGCAGCGGCAGTGTGATAAGAACACGGATGCACCGGAAATCCGATGCCTGGTTACAGGGCAAAAGGCACCGCTTGCCCGCCTGCACCCGGCGATTAAAGGCGTGACCGGGGCACAGCCTTCCGGCGCATCGATTGTTTCTTTTAATGCGGACGCTTTTTGCTCATACGGACATGAACAGGGGGGCAATGCGCCGGTTGGCAGTTATGCGGCCTTTGCCTATGCACAGGCATTAAACTATCTGCTGGCAGACAGGGAACATGTTCAGCGCGTGGGCGATACCACCATTGTCTGCTGGGCAGCAGGCGGTGAGACCGCCTACCAGCAGGTAGCAATGGATGCATTGTTTGCCATGGATGCGCCTGTCAGCGAAAGCGATGTGCGAAATGCAGTGGACAAGCTGGTCCATGGACAGAGTGTAGAGTGGCAGAACGTGACACTTGACCCAAAAAATCACTTTTATGTGCTTGGCTTGGCCCCTAATGCGGCGCGCCTCTCGGTTCGCTTTTTCTGGCAGGATACATTTCAAACGCTGCTTGATAATGTGCAGAAGCATTATGACCGCTTAGAGATTGTGCGCCCCGCTTATGATAAATTCCCGCGGCTGGGGGTGTATTGGCTGCTGCAGGAAACTGTCAACACCAATTCCCGCAGCCCATCGGCAGCACCGCAGCTGGCAGGCGATGTCTTGCGTGCAATCCTGAATAATACAAGGTACCCGGCAACCCTGCTGGATGGCGTTATGATGCGTATCCGCGCAGAGCAAAAAGTAACACGCGGCCGTGCCGCTATTATAAAAGCATACTACCTGCGTAATGAAGATCCCCGTTGCCCAAAGGAGGTATTAACTGTGGGAAATAACAAGGAAACAAATTATCAACCGTATGTTATGGGTCAGCTTTTTGCTGTGCTGGAAGCAATCCAGATGGCGGTAAACCCGGATATCAATACAACCATCAAGGACAGGTATTTTAATGCAGCGGCTTCCACGCCGGCCACTGTGTTCCCAACAATTCTGATGTTGGCGCAAAAGCATATGCAAAAAATGAGCAAGCCACAAAAGATTTATTACGATAAGCAGATCGCTGCGCTGGCGGGCGGAAAACTGGAAGGAAGCTTTCCCGCACGGCTGACCTTGCCGGAACAAGGCGCTTTTATCCTTGGCTATTACCATCAGACACAGGAACGCTATACAAAGAAAGTGGAGGAATAACAATGGCACAGGCAATCAAAAACCGGTATGATTTTGTAATTCTGTTTGACGTTGAAAACGGAAATCCGAACGGCGACCCGGATGCAGGCAACATGCCGCGTGTCGACCCGGAAACGGGATATGGCATTGTTACAGATGTCTGCTTGAAGCGTAAGATTCGCAACTATGTCGAAGTGGCCAAAGAAGATGAAGCAGGATACCAGATTTACATTAAAGATCAGGTTCCCCTGAACCGCAGCGATAAAAAAGCACTCGAATACTTGGGCATTGATGCTGATGCCAAGGATGCCCTGAAAGTCGCCAAGAAAGATGACCCGGAGTTGGACCGTAAAATCCGGGACTTTATGTGCCAGAACTTTTATGATATCCGTACCTTTGGCGCTGTTATGACAACTTTCGTAAAAGGCGCACTGAATTGTGGGCAGGTGCGCGGCCCGGTTCAGTTGAGCTTTGCACGCTCGGTGGATCCTGTCCTCCCGCAGGAAGTGACCATTACCCGTATTGCCATTACGACCGAAGCGGATGCAGAGCGAAAAGGCACTGAGATGGGCCGCAAGTATGTGATCCCGTATGGTTTGTACCGTGCAGAGGGTTATGTTTCGGCCAACTTGGCCCGCAAAACTACAGGATTCTCAGAGGATGACCTGCAGCTGCTGTGGCAGGCAATTCTGAATATGTTTGAAAATGACCACAGTGCAGCCCGCGGCAAAATGGCAGTTCGGGAATTGATCGTGTTCAAGCATGATTCGGAGCTGGGCAATGCGCCGTCCTATAAACTGTTTGATGCAGTGCATGTCACGCGTGCCGAAGGGGTAGCCTTCCCGCGCAGTTACCATGACTATGTGGTAACGGTGGATGAAAATCTTCCCGCAGGGGTAACGTGCGAGAGGCTGTCGTAATGGCTTCCCCAGATGATTACCTGCTGATGTCCGGTATCCAGCATTTCAGCTTTTGCCGCCGTCAGTGGGCGCTCATACACCTGGAACAACAATGGTCCGAAAACCAACGCACCGCCGAAGGCCGCCTGCAGCATACCCGCTGCCATGATGTTACCCTGACGGAAAAACGCGGCGATTTGCTGATCGCCCGCGGTATGAGGGTCGTCAGTCACCGCTTAAAACTGACCGGCGACTGTGATGTGGTAGAGTTTCACAAGGATCCAAACGGCGTGTCATTGCAGGGCCGCCGCGGCCTGTGGCAGCCCATGCCCGTGGAATATAAGCATGGCCGCAGCAAGGTAAACGATGCCGACCGTTTGCAGCTCTGCGCACAGGCCATGGCGCTGGAAGAAATGCTGGTGTGCGAGGTGCCGGAAGGGGAAATCTTTTATGAAGAAACCCGGCAGCGGGAACATGTTTCCCTGACACCGGAACTGCGCAGCACCGCGCAGACCATGGCGGATGAGATGAACCGCCTGTTTGCGCGCGGCTATACCCCAAAAAGCAAACCCGGCAAGCATTGCAATGCCTGCTCACTGAAAGAGCTTTGCCTGCCGGCGCTGTATCAGCAGGCAGACCCGGCGGCGTATCTGCGGGAGCATATTGAGGAGGGCGCGCCATGAGAAAGCTGCTCAACACCCTGTTTGTCATCAATGAGGACGCTTACCTGACATTGGATGGCGAAAACCTTGTTGTTACCCGCAATAAGCAGGAAACCCACCGCTATGCCCTGCATACGCTGGAAGGCATCGTCTGCTTTACTTACGCGGGTGCCAGCCCCGCTTTGATGGGAGCTTGTGCCCGGCGGGGCATTGACCTTTGCTTTTTTGACCCGTATGGCAGATTTCAGGCCCGCACCGTGGGGGAAGAACACGGCAATGTGCTGCTGCGTCAGACGCAGTACCGCGTGTCGGATGACCCGGCCCAGAGCTGTCGCTATGCCCGGAGCTTTATCCTTGGTAAAGTGTATAACGCACGCTGGGTGCTGGAACGCGCAACCCGCGATCATCCCCAGCGTGTCCCGGTCGAAAAACTGAAACGCACCTCCACCCAGTTGGCCGCCGCGCTGCCGCTGATACAGACCAGCGATGATCCGGAACAGCTGCGCGGCCTGGAAGGCGAGGCAGCCCAGCGCTACTTTGACTGCCTGAATGACCTGATTCTGCAGCAAAAGCAGGATTTTGTGTTTGAGGGCCGCAGCCGCCGTCCACCGCTGGACAATGTGAATGCGCTGCTTTCGTTTGCCTACAGCATGCTGGCGCGGGAGTGTGCATCCGCCTTGACCGCTGTGGGTCTGGACCCTTATGTTGGCTTTATGCACCGCCCGCGCCCCGGCCGCAAAAGTCTGGCACTTGACCTGATGGAAGAACTGCGGGCGGTTTATGCAGACCGGCTGGTTATCAGCTGCATCAATCAAAAGATCATCACGGCAAAACACCTGCAAAAACAGGAAAATGGTGCCGTACTGCTGACGGATGATGGCCGCAAAGCTTTCCTGACCGCATGGCAGAACAAAAAGAAAGAAGAGATCACCCATCCGTTTTTGAAAGAAAAACTGCCCTGGGGGCTGGTGCCCTATGTTCAGGCGCTTTTGCTGGCCCGTGCTCTGCGCGGCGACCTGGAAGTGTACCCACCGTTTTTCTGGAAGTGAGGTGCCGTTATGTTGGTGCTTGTAACCTATGATGTCAACACCGAAACAGCCGCCGGTCGTCGCAGGCTGCGCAAAGTAGCAAAAGTCTGTGTAGACTACGGCCAGCGGGTGCAAAACTCCGTATTTGAGTGCCTGCTGGATGCCGCGCAATACACGATGTTCAAAGCAAAATTGACCGAACTGATCGATTCGGAATCGGACAGCCTGCGCTTTTATCAATTGGGAAACCATTACAAAAGCAAAGTCGAGCATGTGGGCCTGCACCCGGATTTTGATCAGGATGGAATCTTGTTTGCTTAGTGCGAGGGGAAGGCAATCATAAAATTCCCGGTTCCTTCGCACCAGAAAATATGGAAAAAACAGGGGCAGAAAGGGTAAAATACAGCCTTGCCTGTCAGCATGAAGATGCAATCCCCATAAAATTTGTTTCATATGCGCAAAAGTGCCCCACTGTTTTGTGCACTTTTGCTGTCGCTCTCCGCAAGGAGAGCGTGGATAGAAATGAGACGTCATCGCGGTAATGACAGATGCCCAGTCAGTCGCTCTCCGCAAGGAGAGCGTGGATAGAAATAGACTGGTCTTCCGTCATTTCCGCGATGACTGGTCGTCGCTCTCCGCAAGGAGAGCGTGGATAGAAATCTGGCTTCCTTGTCAGCTGTATTGACAGAGCTAGTCGCTCTCCGCAAGGAGAGCGTGGATAGAAATTACCGTTGTTGGTGTGCTCGCTACTCTCGTTACGTCGCTCTCCGCAAGGAGAGCGTGGATAGAAATGCCCGGCTATAGATGTGTTTTTGGCCGTGTGGGCGTCGCTCTCCGCAAGGAGAGCGTGGATAGAAATCTCTGGTGGGGCGTTCGCAAGGCCGTTGGCAGCCTGGTCGCTCTCCGCAAGGAGAGCGTGGATAGAAATCCTCAAGTTTTGCATTAAGCGACTTGCTCATGTTGTCGCTCTCCGCAAGGAGAGCGTGGATAGAAATTTTTTAGAACTCTCGCCTTGGGGGGCTGGGGGCGCGTCGCTCTCCGCAAGGAGAGCGTGGATAGAAATTATGGGTCTTGATGGGAGGTTTAAGCTGTGATTGGTCGCTCTCCGCAAGGAGAGCGTGGATAGAAATCCAGCAATAACGCTGATTGGAGATGGCCTGAGTATGTCGCTCTCCGCAAGGAGAGCGTGGATAGAAATGTCAGAATTATGAGTGTTTTGAATGGATTAAAGCCGTCGCTCTCCGCAAGGAGAGCGTGGATAGAAATTGCCGCCGTCCGTGTCTCTCATCGTCGCAATAAGGGTCGCTCTCCGCAAGGAGAGCGTGGATAGAAATGACATTGATAAAAAGTTACGTGATTTGTGCGATGACAGTCGCTCTCCGCAAGGAGAGCGTGGATAGAAATTGTTATTCTTCTGCTCGTGGGGCGCAACTAATGGTCGCTCTCCGCAAGGAGAGCGTGGATAGAAATGCAAAAGGACTTGACAAGGTAACGGACAAGCTGGAGTCGCTCTCCGCAAGGAGAGCGTGGATAGAAATTGTCATTCTGCTACTTGTGGGGCGTAACTAATGGTCGCTCTCCGCAAGGAGAGCGTGGATAGAAATCACTCTGCGCGCTGGCCGTCCATGCTGATAAAGGTCGCTCTCCGCAAGGAGAGCGTGGATAGAAATGCGGTATCGGTGTACACAGCACTGGATCGACAAGGTCGCTCTCCGCAAGGAGAGCGTGGATAGAAATTGTCCGATTTGGAGGCCCAGGGCTGGCCGTGCCGTCGCTCTCCGCAAGGAGAGCGTGGATAGAAATACCTAATGCACATGTTATTTCTGAGTCTGATATAGGTCGCTCTCCGCAAGGAGAGCGTGGATAGAAATTTCAAGCCGCCGCCCTTTTGTGGGGAGGAATTATGTCGCTCTCCGCAAGGAGAGCGTGGATAGAAATTTGATTACTGCGATGATGAGCATACAGAATGGTGTCGCTCTCCGCAAGGAGAGCGTGGATAGAAATTCTCGCATCCGGTATTAATCCAGATCAGTCTGGGTCGCTCTCCGCAAGGAGAGCGTGGATAGAAATTTCTACACAGTGCAGATTATAATTATCGTAATGCGTCGCTCTCCGCAAGGAGAGCGTGGATAGAAATTTATTAGAACTCTTGCCTTGGGGGGGCTGGGGGCGGTCGCTCTCCGCAAGGAGAGCGTGGATAGAAATTTTGTCAGCGGTAGTAACAGAGCTATTGATATTGTCGCTCTCCGCAAGGAGAGCGTGGATAGAAATTTGTCGTTCCCGGTGGGTGTTGGTTGCCTGATCAGTCGCTCTCCGCAAGGAGAGCGTGGATAGAAATGCGGGTGTCCTCTTTTTGATTGACGAAATCCAGCTGTCGCTCTCCGCAAGGAGAGCGTGGATAGAAATGGTACAGCTGCATAGTTCTGTCTCTATTCGCCCTGGTCGCTCTCCGCAAGGAGAGCGTGGATAGAAATATCATTAAATTATAGATTGGAGGTGCTTATATTGGTCGCTCTCCGCAAGGAGAGCGTGGATAGAAATAATTCTCTTGAATCCAAACAGATTGACCCCTCCGGTCGCTCTCCGCAAGGAGAGCGTGGATAGAAATTCGGGCCTTATGTCTGCTGTACGTTTCGCCACAGTCGCTCTCCGCAAGGAGAGCGTGGATAGAAATACAGTCATCAATAGTCAACCTGGGCCGCTCTGCTACGTCGCTCTCCGCAAGGAGAGCGTGGATAGAAATGGAGAAAACTCCCCACCAAAAACTCCCCCAAGGGCGTCGCTCTCCGCAAGGAGAGCATGGAATGTTTCTCTTTCTGACTGTTCAGGGTGGTTTTGTTCATGCGGATATCCGCTTTAATTTTAAAAATTGCTATAGTAAAAAACTCTCGCATAAAATAATATAAACATATTATATTATCTACTTGACAAGGTACCCC
>OGGS01002173.1_pt1 | contig 11424 bp, 10 predicted proteins | sample 1571281 | NCBI WGS metagenome assembly OGGS01 (sample SAMEA2582042, study PRJEB24529) | metagenome | biome: Human gut stool | place: China | collected 2011 | reverse complement strand
AAGAAATGAATAACAAGTTAAAGGCTATTTAGAAAATAAACTGCTAACAAACAGCGACGCGTCCAGGAAGCCAAACAATGCCGCACCAATCGGAGCAAAGCTGCCGGTCATCAGGTGACGTACCGCAAAGGCAACGCCATCGCCAATCATGCGACCAAACGGACCAATCAGCGCATGGGCGAGGAACACCGCGAGGATCAGCGAACAGACGGGTACCACCACCAGATAGAGGTAATCCGGCACGATGCGTTTAAGGCGAGTTTCAATAACGCCCAGCGCCAGCCCGGCTAACAGTGCCGGGATCACCTGCGCCTGATAGCCCACTTTGGCGATGCTGAACATGCCAAAGTCCCACACTTCCGGCAGCTGCTGCCCGAGCAGATAAGCGTTCATCAGCTGTGGAGAAACCAGTGTCACGCCAAGCACGATACCAAGGATCGGCGTGCCGCCCATTTTTTTCACCGCTGACCAGCAAATACCGACCGGCAGGTAGAAGAAGATCGCTTCACCGATCAACCACAGAAAATCGTAGATCGTTTGCAGGGAAGGGTACATTTGCGCCAGCGTCTGACCGTTGCTCATGGGCAAATCGCCGATCACATTGCGAAAACCGAGGATCAAACCGCCGCTAATCAACGCGGGCAGCAACGGGAAGAAGATCTCCGCGAAATGAGAGATCAACTGCTCATGCCATTTCATATTCTGCCGGGCGGCTTTTTTTACCTGCTCTTTATCAACCTGCGCCTGTCCGGTTGACGCAATCAGTGCTTGATAGTAATCACCCACATTGGTGCCAATCACCACCTGAAATTGCCCGGCATTGGTGAAACAGCCTTTCACCATGGGGAGTTGCTCAATTTCTTTCGGTCTGGCATTGGCCGGTTGGTTGAGGACAAAGCGCAGGCGAGTAATACAGTGGCTCACCGTCGCAATATTGCCGCGCCCGCCGACCAGTTCAATCAACCGATCGATATCCGTTTGGTTTATTTTGCTCATCATAAAGCCCCATGGCAGATGACATTTTTGGTTGGCTGCAGAATATATTGCGCGGAAAAATTTAAAAACGGGAACGTTCCCGAAACGCAGCGAAGATCACAATTTATCGTTCAGGAAACGATCAGGACAGGGTGGCGGGGATGATGATTTGTTGCGGTTCGCTGCGCCCGGTTACCTGTGCGATCAATTGGCAGGCCGCCTGGCGTCCAGCTTCGGCGTAACCGGGATCTACGGTGACGATCTCCGGATGGAGGAATTTCATTAACGGCGTATTACCGACGCTCGCCAGTTGCAAGGTGTCGATGCGTTGCTCTTGCAGGTATTTACTTGCGCCAAGTGCCAGCGTGTCGGTTGCGCACAGTAACGCAGTAGTTTCAGGCGTAATCACTTTTGCCACGTTCTCATAGCCTTGCTTCATAGCAAGCCCTGGCAGAGCGGCAACGGGATGCAGTTTATGCGCTTTGCAGAACGCCAGGTAGGCTTCGTGACGTCGCTTCCCGGTCGTCACGTCACTATGCGGCACGCCGAGATAACTGATATTACGATGCCCCTGGTCATACAGCCGTTGCATCAGGATCTTGATTGCCCCTTCGTCGTCATAACAGACCGAAGCAAAGCCTTTTGCGTCACGCGCCAGCAGAACCAGCGATGACTGCCAGTGGGCTAACATTTCTTCTGTTATGCCAGTAAAACCGAACAGCACTACGCCGTCGATATTACGCCGTTTCAGCACCCCCAAATGTTCGGCAACTAATTGCGGGGAAAACTGACTTTCCATCATGATTGGGTCGTAACCTTGTTCATAGAACGCTGGCAGCATGGTTTGAACGGCGAGATTTTCTGACAACGAATCCAGACGGGTAACAATGATGGCGACCACTTTATCGCTTTGCCCACGCATAGCGCGCGCAGAGCGGGAAGGGGAAAATCCATGCTGATTCATCACTGCTTCAACACGCTCGCGGGTGCGCTGGCTCACGCCGCTTTCGTTATTCAGCACCCGGGAAACTGTAGATTTCCCCACGCCGCTTAAGCGTGCGATGTCTTTGATGGTCAGCCGATTTTGCATCCTGTTGTCCTGTAACGTGTTGTTTAATTATTTGAGCCTAACTTTACCCGTGCATTCAGCAATGGGTAAAGTCTGGTTTATCGTTGGTTTAGTTGCCAGCAGGTATTATATCGCCATAGATGCTACGAATATTATTGGATTCTCCTTATTATTTGCTGCGCTTTTTTCACTTACCGGAGGTTATATGGAACCTGATCCCACGCCTCTCCCTCGACGGAGATTAAAACTTTTCCGGTAAGCCCGTCTTTTCACGGCGTTACCGGATGCGTAAGGCCGTGACGTTTTAACGTCCCTGCTCAGCTTTATTACCTTCAGGTAAGGCTTCGCCACGCCTGAAGACATTTCTGTACTGTTTCAGACAGTGCGGAGGGACTCCTTATGTTTAAAGAAATTTTTACCCGGCTCATTCGCCATTTACCTTCCCGTCTGGTTCATCGCGATCCATTGCCTGGCGCGCAGCAGACAGTGAATACGGCGGTCCCGCCGTCCTTAAGTGCGCATTGCCTGAAAATGGCGGTGATGCCCGAAGAAGAATTATGGAAAACGTTCGACACCCATCCGGAAGGGTTAAATCAGGCGGAAGTGGAATCTGCCCGCGAACAACATGGTGAAAATAAATTACCCGCACAACAACCGTCGCCGTGGTGGGTACATTTATGGGTCTGCTATCGCAACCCCTTTAATATTTTACTCACCATTCTCGGCGCTATTTCTTACGCCACGGAAGATTTATTTGCCGCGGGCGTTATCGCGCTAATGGTCGCTATTTCAACGTTGCTGAACTTTATTCAGGAAGCACGTTCCACTAAAGCGGCAGATGCCCTGAAAGCGATGGTCAGCAATACTGCGACGGTGCTGCGCGTAATTAACGACAAAGGCGAAAATGGCTGGCTGGAGATCCCGATCGACCAGCTGGTGCCCGGCGATATTATAAAACTGGCGGCGGGGGATATGATCCCGGCAGATTTACGTATCTTGCAGGCGCGGGATCTGTTCGTCGCTCAGGCGTCGTTAACCGGTGAGTCTCTGCCCGTAGAAAAAGCCGCTACCACTCGCCAGCCGGAGCACAGCAATCCGCTGGAGTGCGATACCCTGTGTTTTATGGGCACCACCGTGGTGAGCGGCACGGCACAAGCAATGGTGATTGCTACAGGTGCCAATACCTGGTTTGGTCAACTGGCGGGGCGTGTTAGTGAGCAGGAAAGCGAGCCGAATGCCTTTCAGCAGGGGATCAGCCGCGTCAGTATGCTGCTGATTCGCTTTATGCTGGTGATGGCTCCGGTGGTGCTGTTAATCAATGGTTACACCAAAGGCGACTGGTGGGAAGCGGCACTGTTTGCGCTTTCGGTCGCGGTAGGCTTAACGCCGGAAATGTTGCCGATGATTGTTACCTCGACGCTGGCGCGCGGCGCAGTAAAGCTGTCGAAACAGAAAGTGATCGTCAAACATCTGGATGCTATTCAGAACTTTGGCGCAATGGATATTCTGTGCACTGATAAAACCGGCACCCTGACACAGGACAAAATTGTGCTGGAGAATCATACCGATATCTCCGGTAAAACCAGCGAACGCGTGCTGCATAGCGCGTGGTTGAACAGTCATTATCAGACCGGACTTAAAAACCTGCTCGATACAGCGGTGCTCGAAGGTACGGATGAAGAGTCAGCGCGCTCGCTGGCCAGTCGTTGGCAAAAAATCGATGAGATTCCGTTTGATTTCGAGCGTCGCCGGATGTCGGTGGTAGTGGCAGAAAATACCGAGCACCATCAGCTGGTTTGCAAAGGTGCATTGCAGGAAATCCTCAATGTGTGTTCGCAGGTGCGTCACAATGGCGAGATTGTGCCGCTCGATGACATCATGCTGCGTAAGATTAAGCGGGTTACTGATACGCTGAATCGTCAGGGGCTGCGCGTGGTTGCGGTGGCGACGAAATACCTGCCAGCGCGTGAAGGAGATTACCAGCGGGCGGATGAATCCGACCTGATCCTCGAAGGATATATTGCTTTCCTTGATCCGCCAAAAGAGACAACCGCTCCGGCACTGAAGGCATTAAAAGCGAGTGGAATTACCGTAAAAATCCTTACTGGCGACAGTGAGTTAGTTGCAGCGAAAGTGTGCCATGAAGTGGGGCTGGACGCGGGAGAGGTGGTCATTGGTAGTGATATTGAAACGCTATCTGACGACGAACTGGCAAATCTCGCACAGCGCACCACGCTGTTTGCCCGCCTGACGCCGATGCATAAAGAACGCATTGTGACCTTACTGAAGCGCGAAGGGCATGTGGTTGGCTTTATGGGCGATGGTATTAATGATGCGCCCGCCTTACGCGCTGCGGATATCGGCATTTCTGTGGACGGCGCGGTAGATATTGCCCGTGAAGCGGCTGATATCATCCTGCTGGAAAAAAGCCTGATGGTGCTGGAAGAGGGGGTTATTGAAGGACGTCGCACTTTCGCCAACATGCTGAAATACATCAAAATGACGGCGAGCTCTAACTTCGGTAATGTGTTCAGCGTGCTGGTGGCGAGTGCTTTCTTGCCCTTCCTGCCGATGTTGCCGTTACACTTGCTTATTCAGAACCTGCTGTATGATGTGTCACAGGTGGCGATCCCGTTTGATAACGTCGACGACGAGCAAATTCAAAAGCCGCAGCGTTGGAATCCGGCGGATCTGGGGCGCTTTATGATCTTCTTCGGACCGATCAGCTCGATCTTCGATATTCTGACGTTTTGCCTGATGTGGTGGGTATTCCATGCCAACACGCCGGAAACGCAAACGCTGTTCCAGTCGGGATGGTTTGTGGTGGGCTTACTGTCGCAAACGCTGATTGTGCATATGATCCGCACCCGCCGTGTGCCGTTTATTCAGAGCTGTGCATCGTGGCCGTTAATGATCATGACCGTGATCGTGATGATTGTCGGGATCGCATTGCCGTTTTCACCGCTGGCCAGTTATCTGCAGCTGCAGGCGCTGCCGTTAAGCTATTTCCCGTGGCTGGTTGCGATTCTGGCAGGGTATATGACGTTAACCCAGTTGGTGAAAGGATTTTATAGCCGTCGTTACGGCTGGCAATAAAGAATAAACTGGGCACGATAGCCCCGATTAAGATTGCAGACAAAGTAAGCTTTGTTCATGCCGGATGCGGCGTAAATGCCTTATCCGGCCAACAAATTCAATAAATTGCAGGAATCACGTAGGCCTGATAAGCGTAGCGCATCAGGCGATTTTGCGTTTGTCATCAGACTTAATCCGGGCATGATAGCCCGGATTTCCATCAAGATTAGCGACGAACAGCGATCGCTTCGATCTCAATTTTTACGTCTTTCGGCAGACGGGCAACTTCAACGCAAGAACGTGCCGGGAAGGTGGCGTTGTGTTCGGTGAAGAAGGCTTCGTAAGTGGCGTTTACGGTTGCGAAGTCGTTCAGATCTTTCACAAACACGGTGGTTTTAACGATGTCGCCCACTTTCAGGCCAGCGGCTTCGACGATCGCTTTTACGTTATCCAGCGACTGACGTGCCTGTGCAGCGACGTCTGCCGGTACTTCGCCCGTTTTCGGATTTACCGGGATCTGGCCGGAGGTGATGATCATATTGCCCAGATCAACGCCCTGTACGTAAGGACCGATAGCTGCCGGTGCATTTTCCGTCGCGATAGTTTTGCTCATGATTTCTCCTTTATTACAGCGGTAAAAAGTCTGGCTCATTATAGGGAGCCAGACTTTTATTACCAACCGCAATTAATTGGCCAGCACCACATTATGGGAAAACTCTTTTTCACAGTATTTGCATTTGAGCGCGATGTCATTGGCGCGTTTTCGCACGGCAAAGCTGGAAGAAACCGGTTCGGCATGGCTGATACAGTTGCTGTTCGGGCAGACCAGCACATTGTCGATGCGCTCTGGCAGACTGGGGCGCGATTTACCCACCACTTCATAGTTGTCGATACGGTTAACCGTGGCTTGCGGCGCATACAATGCCAGTTGATCTACCTGATCTTCACTCAAAAAGGTATTTTCGATTTTGATCAGATCTTTGCGGCCCATCTCGCCAGAAGGCAAGTTCAGACCGATGGTGATGCGCTGATCCGTTTCGGTCAGCTTGAACAGACTCAACAGCTTAAAACCGATCTGGGCGGGGATATGGTCAATTACCGTGCCGCGTTTAATAGCTTCAACCTGCAATTTATTATCGTGTGTCATCTCTATTTCCCCTTACAGTACCAGATCGCGATTCAGAACCAGTGCCAGTAACGCCTGGCGAGCGAAAATCCCGTTGCCTGCCTGCTGGAAGTACCAGGCGTGTGGCGTTTTATCAACATCCGTCGCAATCTCATCAACACGCGGCAGCGGATGCAGCACTTTCATATTGGCTTTGGCGTTGTGGAGATCGCTGGCGCGAAGAACAAACTGCGCTTTCACGTTGGCGTACTCGGACGGGTCCAGACGCTCTTTTTGCACGCGGGTCATGTACAGGATGTCTACTTCCGCCATCACTTCTTCAATAGAGCTGTGCAGACTCCATGCGATCCCTTTTTCATCGAGCATATCCAGAATGTATTGCGGCATTGCCAGCGCGTCCGGCGCGATGAAGTAAAAACGGTTGCCGTCGAACTTCGCTAACGCCTGAGTCAGGGAGTGAACGGTGCGGCCATATTTCAGGTCACCAACCATTGCGACGTGGAGATTGTCCAGACGCCCCTGGGTTTCCTGAATAGTGAATAAGTCCAGCAAGGTTTGCGTCGGATGTTGGTTGGAGCCATCACCGGCATTCAGTACCGGTACATTGCCGGAAAACTCGGTGGCCAGGCGCGCCGCACCTTCCTGCGGATGACGCATCACTATCGCATCGACGTAAGTGCTGATAACCGAAATGGTATCGGCCAGCGTTTCGCCCTTTTTACCCAGTGATGTATTGGCGCTGTCGGAGAAGCCCACCACGCTGGCACCCAGGCGGTGCATGGAAGTTTCGAAAGAGAGGCGGGTACGGGTAGAGGCTTCGAAGAAACAGCTGGCAATGACTTTGTGCTTCAACAGCTCTGGTTGCGGGTTTGCTTTCAGTTTCGCCGCTGTCGCCAGCACCAGATTAAGGTCATCGCGACTAAGGTCGTTTATGGAAATGATATGTTTCTGATATAGCGGATTAGCCATCTTTTATCTCCTGACGCCTGGGCAAAAAAAAGCCCCTCGATTGAGGGGCTGGGAATGGGTGATCAACGGGAAGAAAAACGGCAGGCCAGCGTCTTTTTTCAGACGCGGTAAGACAAAATGTCGAACACACTGAACCATACATCCTCCCGGCAAATTGTCCGGCATTATACTCATAGCCAGAAGCGGTGCAAGCATTTGATGCAATATTTTGTCAGCGCAAACGGTTTATTTGAATTATAAGTCAAAATATATGCATTTTTATTTGCTGTGATTCTGCAGGGGAACTGCCCTTCGGTATCAATAATTGCAGACATTTCCTGCTTTTTTCTTTTTCACTTTCACGCAATCAGATATGCATTTTATTCCATTCATCCGACTTATAGGGCGGAGTGTGAAAACGAACGGCTAACACTATTGCTTACTGCTCAGGGATGCGCGCTATCACTTTAATTTCAAAATCAAAGCCTGCCAGCCATGTAACACCCACCGCCGTCCAGTTTGGATAAGGTGGGGCGCTAAATATTTCATTTTTCACCGTCATGATGTCTTCAAATTGGTTTTCTGGATCGGTATGGAAGCTCGTAACATCAATGATATCGTCAAAAGTGCATCCCGCAGCTGCCAGGGTCGCATGCAAATTATCAAATGCCAGTCTGACTTGTTGCTGAAAATCGGGTTCTGGTGTTCCGTCCTCTCGACTTCCTACTTGCCCGGAAACAAACAGCAAATCGCCGGAACGAATAGCCGCAGAATAACGATGCTCAGCATACAGTGAATGTCGGCCAGCAGGGAAAACAGCGGTTCTTTCTACCATTTGGTTATCCTCAAGATTTACGACATGAACAGAAGATTTCTCTTTACCGGGAGCCGCTTTTAGCGGACGACGTGAGTAAACAAAACCCAGACATCATGGATAATGGCTGGGCTTAATTGAGCGTAGTCGGTTATGCGCCAAACGCGCCATCAATGGTATGCATCGCGCCGGTAACAAAACTGGCTTCTGGCCCTGCTAACCATGCGACCATACCAGCGACCTCTTCCGGTTGCCCATGTCTTTTGATAGCCATCAAACTATGCAACATATCGCGCATTGGCCCGTTGGCGGGATTAGCGTCGGTATCAATTGGCCCTGGCTGGACGACGTTAATGGTGATCCCACGCGGTCCAAAATCACGGGCCAGCCCGCGCGCCATGCCTTGCAGGGCAGATTTGCTGGCGGCATAAGCAGCCATGCCTGCAACAGGCATACGATCGCCATTCACGGAGCCGATGATTAAGATGCGCCCGCCTTCGGGCATCTGCCGGGCGGCTTCAACAGAGGCATGATAAGGAGCATGAATATTGATTTTGAAAAGGCGATCAATATCGTCGGCATTTAATTCCAGGGCATCGCCAAAGACGCCAATACCTGCATTTACTACCAGAATATCCAATGCGCCACTCTTACGAACGACATCAATGACAGCGTCTCTGTCAGCACTATCTGTGAATACTGCTGTCGCTCCAGTCTCTTGTGCCAGGCGTTTAGCGGCATCTTTCGACCCCGCATAGGTGAATCGTACATTGGCCCCATCGGTGACGAAACGACGTACGATAGCGGCACCGATTCCACGGCTGCCACCGAGGATGAGAACTGTCTTACCTGTAAAAGCGCCCATAAGGACTCCTTGATTTATTATGTAACATGCATTACAAAACTGTTTTAACTTTCTGTCAACAAGTTTTGTAATGGTCACTAAAAAACAATCTCGCGTTCCAGGTCGTCCCAGACGTTTCGCTCCTGAGCAGGCAATCTCTGCGGCAAAAGTGCTTTTTCACCAAAAAGGTTTCGATGCTGTCAGTGTTGCTGAAGTTACTGATTATCTTGGTATTAACCCCCCGAGCCTCTACGCGGCTTTTGGCAGTAAAGCTGGGTTATTTAGCCGTGTACTCAATGAATATGTCGGTACGGAAGCTATTCCGCTTGCCGATATTCTTCGTGATGATCGTCCAGTAGGCGAGTGCCTGGTTGAGGTATTAAAAGAAGCGGCGCGCAGATATAGCCAAAACGGCGGCTGCGCTGGCTGTATGGTTCTTGAAGGCATTCATAGTCATGATCCACAAGCGCGTGATATTGCCGTTCAATATTATCACGCCGCAGAAACGACCATTTATGACTATATCGCCAGGCGGCATCCACAAAGCGCACAATGTGTGACTGATTTTATGAGTACCGTGATGTCAGGGCTTTCTGCGAAGGCACGGGAGGGGCACTCAATCGAACAACTCTGTGCAACAGCTGCACTGGCGGGGGAAGCGATAAAAACTATTCTCAAGGAGTGATGCTGGCCTTGATCCGAAAGGCGGGAACGCGCCTGCCGATAAGTTGTGATAAGACAATAATTCACGCGTTAAGGCTGGCGGAATTGATCATCTTTTCGTATAACGATAGAAATGAAACGTTGTTTTAATTAAGGAGTGGAAAAGATGATCATCGGAAATATTCATAATCTTCAGCCGTGGCTACCCCAGGAGTTACGCCAGGCGATTGAGCATATCAAAGCACACGTTACGGCAGAAACGCCAAAGGGCAAGCACGATATCGAAGGCAATCGTCTGTTTTATCTTATCTCGGAAGATATGACCGAGCCGTACGAAGCTCGCCGTGCGGAGTACCATGCCCGCTATCTCGACATTCAGATTGTGTTAAAAGGTCAGGAAGGCATGACCTTCAGCACGCAACCTGCAGGCACGCCGGATACCGACTGGTTAGCTGATAAAGACATCGCATTTTTGCCGGAAGGCGTTGATGAGAAAACAGTTATCCTTAATGAAGGTGATTTTGTTGTGTTTTATCCGGGGGAAGTGCATAAACCGCTGTGCGCAGTGGGTGCACCAGCCCAGGTTCGCAAAGCAGTAGTGAAGATGCTGATGGCGTGATGACTTTTCGCCGTAAATAACTCCAGGTTTACGGCGAGCTTATGAAAAGAGCGTTTTTTGATATTTTTTTGTGAGTAAAATTTGTAATGCTTAGACGTTCTTATTAACTCAAGGAGTTCGTCATGAGCAAAATATCAGATTTGAATTATTCTCAACACATTACATTAGCCGACAATTTTAAACAAAAAAGTGAAGTTTTAAATACCTGGCGTGTTGGAATGAATGATTTTGCCCGAATTGCCGGAGGGCAGAATAGCAGAAGCAATATTCTTTCTCCCAGAGCATTTTTGGAGTTTTTGGCTAAGATATTTACCCTGGGTTATGTGGATTTTAGCAAACGCTCCAACGAAGCGGGTAGAAATATGATGGCTCATATTGAGTCCTCATCTTATATCAAAAATAATGATGGCAGTGAGATAATGAAGTTTGTTATGAATAATCCTGAAGGGGAGCGAGCGGATTTATCTAAGGTGGAAATAGAAATTACACTTGCCTCAGCTTTTAATAATGGGATTCGTGAAGGACATACAGTTATTATATTTCAACAACCTGATGGTTCGACTAATCGTTATGAAGGAAAGTCCTTTGAAAGAAAAGATGAGAGTTCATTACACCTGATTACTAACAAGATTCTGGCATGTTACCAACGCGAAGCTAACAAGGAAATAGCTCGTCTATTAAATATTCCGCAGGAGTTAAATAATTCTCAGGACTTGAATAACTCGCAGGTGAGTTGTAAAGATTCAGTTGATTCTACGATTACGGATTTATTAGAAAAACCATTGAACAATGCATTATTAGCAATAAGGAAAGAACATCTGCTATTAATGCCTTATGTATGTAATGAATCGATTTCATACTTGCTTGGTGAAAAAGGGATACTGAAAGAAATAGATGACCTTAACGCAGTAAATAATTATCTTCTTAATAATAAGAAAGCTACTGACAATGAAATTAATGACATCAAAGTTAACCTGTCTCATATTCTTATTGATTCCTTAGATGATGCAAAAGTTAATCTCGAAAAGGTCATCGATTCGATGTTGAAGACTTTTTTAAAATTGCCATATATTAATGATGTAAAAATTCTGGAGTGGTGTTTTAATCAAAGTATGCAATATTCTGATGATACTACAAAGATAAAGCATGCCCGCTCCGTGATCGATCATATTGATTTTAACTGCGATCAGTCTAAAATAGCTGAGACATTATTTTTCAACCTCAATAAAGAACCCTATAAAAACAGCCCTGAGTTACAGGAATTGATTTGGGAGAAGTTGGTTGTATATGT
>OGGS01002150.1_pt1 | contig 11517 bp, 10 predicted proteins | sample 1571281 | NCBI WGS metagenome assembly OGGS01 (sample SAMEA2582042, study PRJEB24529) | metagenome | biome: Human gut stool | place: China | collected 2011 | reverse complement strand
CGTGCCCTGCTACATGTACGCTCTGACCCGGGAAGGCCGCAAGCCGCCGATGGTCGACGTCCGCCGGGCCATTTATTCGCTGCTGGAAAAACAGCCGCGCCGCCGCCGGACGGTCAATCTCCTGGGCTATTTCGCGCCCTTGCAGGACGATTGCGAGTTGTACGACATCCTGAGAGGCGTCGGCTTTAATCAGATCAATGAGATTTCCCGCTGTCCCGACTTTGCCGCCTATAAGGCCATGTCCCAGGCCAACGTCAACATCATCCTCAATCCGGAAGCGCGCCTGGCTGCCCAGGATATGGAAAAGCGCCTGGGTATTCCCAGCATCGAACTGACCCGTCTCTACCAGGTCGCCCAGATCCACAAACAGTATCAGGCCCTGGCTCAGGTACTGGGGACGACCATCGATGACAGTGCCTGGCATGAACGGGCCCAGGCCGTCGTTCGGGCTGTGCGGGAAAAATGCAGCGGCACGACCGTGGCCATCGGCGAGATGCAGAACGGCAACGCCTTTGAAATGGCCCTGGCCCTGACCCGCTACGGTTTCGTCATCCGCGAAATCTACGCCAACCTGGGGCCGGACGATTTCGTCTACCTGCGCCACCTGGCCCAGCTGAGCCCGGATACGCAGGTATACTCCAATTTGTCACCGTCCATGCTCTATTACCGGGGACAGGACCATCCTGTCGACGTCACCATCGGCAAAGATGCCGCATATTATCATGAACAGGCCGCCCATCTCTCGTGGGATGAAGATATCCAGCCCTTCGGTTATGCCGGAGTCATTTCGCTGTTACAGCGGCTGGAGCAGGCCTTGTTGGAAAGGAAACATCCATGAAAGGTTTATGGAAATATATTTCACCCTTTGCACCGGACGACTCCGGCGCGGCGGCCGTCCTCTACGGACTGAACGGCATCGTCGTCATTTGCGATGCCGGCGGCTGTGCCGGCAACATCTGCGGTTTCGATGAACCGCGCTGGTTCAGTGGGAAAAAGAGTGCCGTCTTCAGTGCCGGCCTGCGCGATATGGACGCCATCCTCGGCCGCGACGACCGCCTGGTCGATAAACTCTGCCAGGCTGCCGAAACGATTGATGCCGACTTTGCCGCCATCGTCGGGACGCCGGTCCCGTCGGTCATCGGCACAGACTATAAGGCCTTGAAGCACATGGCTGAAAAGAAGCTGTCCATCCCAGTCGTCACAGTCGATACGACGGGCATGGATTACTACGACAAGGGCATCGAAAAGGCCTACGACGCCTTATTCCCGGTCCTGGCCGACTCGTCGCAGCAGGCCGAAGCCGATACAGTCGGCGTCCTCGGCGCTGTTCCCCTGGAACTGATGCACCCTGGCGATATCGAATGGATCAGCCAGTCCCTGGTCGAAGACGGCTGGCAGCAGATTCTCTTGTTCGATGAAATCGACGATTACCGCAAGGCCGGCAAGGCCTCCCTCAATCTGGTCCTTTCGCCGGCCGGCCTGAAGGCCGCTCAATATCTGCAGAAGACCTTCGGGACACCTTATGAGCTCCATTACTTCGGCCTCGATGCCGTCGTCGATTTTGACGACAATCTCTTTTCTGGCAAGAACGTCCTCATCATCCATCAGGCTGTCGCTGCCTCGGCTATGGCCGCCATGGCCGAAGAAGCCGGTGCCGCTTACGTGACGACGGCTTCGTGGTTCATGGGGCTCCCTGAGCCGCAGGGGACGGACTGCGTCCGGCTCCGTGAAGAAGACGACCTGCGCCGCCTGGCCGACAACGACCAGTTCGACATCATCCTCGGCGATGCCTATTTCCGCCGGGCCCTGCCGAACTTCCATGGCCAATACGTTGATTTTCCGCATTTTGCCGTGTCCGGGAGGGGATAAGATGCATACGGAACGGATTTGTGTCTTTGGCATCGTCCAGGGCGTCGGCTTCCGGCCCTTTGTCAGCCGCATCGCGGCGGCTCATGCCATTCACGGGACGGTCTGCAATAAGGGCTCTTATGTGGAAATCCTGGCCCAAGGTTCCCCGGCGGCCCTGATGGCCTTCCACGATGATTTGGAAAGCAAGGCGCCTGAACGGTCGGCTATCCTGAAAGTCGTCACGACGACGGAAGACCGGCCGCCGTACGAGAATTTTTCCATCGTCGAGAGCGCCAGGGAAAAAGGCGATATCTTCGTGTCGCCGGACATTGCTATCTGCGATGCCTGCAAAGCGGAGCTCTTCGATAAGACCAACCGCCGCTATCTCCACCCCTTCATCAACTGCACGGCCTGTGGCCCGCGGCTGACCATCCTCGATGCCATGCCTTACGACCGCGAACGGACGAGTATGGGCGAGTTCCCCATGTGTCCCCAGTGCGAATATGAATATACCCACGCCGAAACGCGGCGTTACGATGCCCAGCCGGTCTGCTGCAACGACTGCGGTCCGGAAGTCTATCTCCTGGACCGGCCCGAACGGCGCCGTCTGGCCATCATTGCGGCCAGACAGGCGATTATTGATGGAAAAATCATCGCCGTCAAGGGCATCGGCGGCTTCCATCTCTGCTGTGATGCCCGCAATGAACAGGCTGTCCAGACCCTGCGTCAGCGCAAGCGGCGGCCTGTGAAGCCCTTTGCCGTCATGATGAAGGACCTCGACGCCGTGCGCCGGCAGTGCATCATTCCCGACGGGGCGGAAAACGTCCTCGACGGCCATCAGAAGCCGATTATCTTACTGCCCAAGAAAGGCAGTCAGACCCTGGCGCCGTCCATTGCGCCGGGCAATCCGTCTGTCGGCGTCATGCTGCCCTATACGCCGCTCCATCTGCTGCTCTTTACTTATGACGACGGCCTCGCCGTACCGGATGCACTGGTCATGACCAGCGCCAATGAGTCCGGTGCGCCTATCTGTCACGATGACGACGAAGCGCGGCAGGAACTGTCCGGCCTCTGCGACCTCATCCTGAGCCACAACCGCCGCATTCGCCTGCGGGCTGATGATTCGGTCATGGACTGGTATGACGGCAAGCCCTATATGATACGCCGCTCTCGGGGCTATGCGCCGCTGCCTTTCTTTTATGGAAAGGGAAGCGGCAAGGATGTCCTGGCTATCGGTGGGGAATTGAAGAACTGTTTCTGCATCGGCCGCAATCACCTGTTCTATCCTTCGCCGTACATCGGCGACATGGCCGATATACGGACTGTCGAAGCCTTGCGCCAGTCCATCCGGCGCATGACGACGCTCCTCGAAGCCAAGCCGTCTGTCGTCGCCTGCGACCTGCACCCGCGCTATAACACGACGGCCGTAGCCCATGAACTGGGCCTGCCCGTCGTCGCCGTCCAGCATCACTATGCCCATATCCTGTCCTGCATGGCTGAAAACGACTGGGAAGAACCGGTCATCGGCATCGCCTTTGACGGTACCGGCTACGGGACAGACGGGACGATTTGGGGCGGCGAAGTCCTGGTCAGTGACGTCCATGGCTTTCAGCGGTCTGCGTCAATCCAGCCTTTCTGGCAGCGCGGCGGCGACGCATCGGCCCGCGAGGGCTGGCGCATTGCCGTCAGCCTCATCGACAGCTTGCAGAAGGACCGGAGCCAGGCGGCGTCCATGATCGAAGCCCTGCACCTTTGCAGTGAAGCCGAACGGCAGGCCCAGTTCTTCCTGGCTGACCAGCAGATCAACAGCGTCTTGTCGACCAGTGCCGGCCGCCTCTTCGACGGCATCAGCGCTATCTTGGGGATTTGCCGGGCTTCGACCTTTGAAGGCCAGGCGTCGATGGCCCTCCAGTTTGCCGCTGAGGCCTGGGAAAAAGACCGTCCCGCACCGGATGTGACGCCCATGGCGCCCATCCATGGCCAAGAGCGGCTGCTCCTGCCGACGGGTGTCCTGGTCCGGCAGATACTGGAAGGCCGCCTGGCCGGAGAAGCGGCCGGCTGCCTGGCCTATGCATTTCATCGGGGCCTGGCCGCCATGATTGCCGGGGCCTGCCTGGCCGTGCAGGAAGAAACGGGACTGCACGCCGTGGCCCTGAGCGGCGGCGTCTTCCAGAACCGCCTGCTCCTGCGCCTTTGCGACCAGACCCTGCAGCACCTGGGCTTCACCGTCCTCAAGCACAGCACGGTCCCGCCCAACGACGGCGGTATCGCCTTAGGACAGGCCGTTTACGCCGCGTATGCGTAGGGGCGCCCACGTGGGGCGCCCGTCTGGAACGATGGTGATGACGTTATGCATGTATTTGTAGGGCCGCAGGCCGCAGTTCGCAAGGCTCCCCTGATAGGGGAGCTGGCCGCCGCAGGCGGTCTGAGAGGTTGCCCGTTGTTCGATGAACGAAATTAATTGATTATACATAAAGGAGGAATTATCATGTGTGTAGGGTTACCGGCACGTGTTATGAAAATACAGAATGGAATGGCTCTCGTCGATGCTTCCGGTGCTAAACGGGAAGTATCGGCAGCTCTTATCGACGAACTCGATCCTGGCGATTACGTCATGGTCCACGCCGGCATGGCTATCGCCAAGATTACCGATAATGATGCCGACGAAACAGACGATATCCTGGAGGACCTGAACTGATGGCAGAAGCAAAGAAGCGGACGGCCCTGGATATTATCCGCAGTTATGACGGGCCGAAAATCCGCATTATGGAAGTATGCGGGACCCATACGCATGAAATCTTCCGCCAGGGCATCCGCCAGATCCTGCCGCCCCAGGTCGACGTCATCTCCGGGCCGGGCTGCCCGGTCTGCGTCACGCCTGTCGGTTATATCGACCAGGCCATCTGGCTGGCCCTGGAAAAAGGCGTTACGATCTGCACCTTTGGCGACCTCGTGCGCGTACCGGGCAGTACGATGAGCCTGGCCGATGCCCGCAGTCAGGGAGGTCATGTGGAAATCGTCTATTCGCCCCTCGACGCCTATGATTATGCCAAGGCGCATCCGGACGAAGACGTCGTCTTCCTGTCTGTCGGCTTTGAAACGACGACACCGCCGTCGTGCCTGGCTGTCAAGCAGGCCGTCGCCGACGGGATGACGAATTTTTCCCTGCTCACGGCTAACAAGACCATGCCTATGGCCTATGAAGCCATGAAGGACAGCGCCGACGCTTTCCTCTATCCCGGCCACGTCGACGCCGTCATGGGGACCCGCTCTGGCGAAGCCATGCTGAAAGAAGGCGTATCCGGCGTCGTCGCCGGCTTTACGGCCAAAGAACTGCTCACGGCCTTTGCCGTCATCCTGGTCAAATTCCCTCAGGGGAAGCCCTTCTTCAAGAACTGCTATCCCCGTGTCGTCAAGGCTGAAGGCAGCCCGGCCGCTCAGGCCCTGATAAAAGAAGTCATGGAACCGTGCGATTCGGAATGGCGCGGCTTAGGCGTCATCCCCCAGTCGGGCCTGCAGCTGCGGCCTGCCTTTGCAGTCTGTGACGCCCGCAAGAAATACGGCGTGCCGGCTATGGAAGGGCGCGCCAATCCGGCCTGCCGTTGCGGCGATATCCTGCAGGGGAAATGCACGCCGCCCCAGTGCCCGCTCTTTGGCAAGGTCTGCACGCCGGAACATCCCGTAGGGGCCTGCATGGTTTCCCACGAAGGGGCCTGCTCGGCTTATTATTTATATGGAGGCAATTTACATGAGTGATGTCATTACCTTAGCCCACGGCGCCGGCGGCAAACAGACTGCCGAACTCATCGACCGTGTCTTTAAAGCTCATTTTTCCAATCCCCAGTTCACCGGGGACGACGCCGCTGTCCTGCCCATCGGCGGGACTAACCTGGCTTTTACGACAGACGGCTTCATCGTCTCGCCGCCGGAATTTCCTGGCGGCAATATCGGCAAACTGAGCATCTGCGGGACCGTCAACGACCTGTCCTGCATGGGTGCCAAGCCCTTATATCTGTCGTGTGCCTTCGTCATCGAAGAAGGCTTCCCCCTGGCTAAAGTCGAAGAATATGCGGCGGCTATGGCCAAGACGGCGGCTGAAGCCGGTGTGCGCATCGTCGCCGGCGATACGAAAGTAGCCGGGAAAGGCCAGGTCGACCACCTGTTCATTACGACGACGGGTATCGGCCAGATCGTAGACGGCGTCCATACGTCGGGGACCCTGGCCCGTCCCGGCGATGCTGTCATCGTCAGCGGCGACGTCGGCCGCCATGGCTGCACGATCCTCCTGGCCCGCAACCAGTTCGGCATCGATGCCGATGTGACCAGCGACTGCGCGCCTTTATGGGGGACTGTCGAAGCCATGCTGGATACGACCAAGGACATCCACGTCATCCGTGATGCGACCCGCGGCGGTGTCGGTACGGTCCTCTATGAAATCGCCGGCCAGAGCCACGTCGGCATCCACTTGGACAGCCAGGCCATCCCGGTCGACCCGGCCGTCCGCGGCGTCTGCGGCATGCTCGGCCTGGAACCGCTTTACCTGGCCTGCGAAGGCCGGCTGGTCATCTTTGCGCCCAAAGCCGTAGCCGGCGATATTGTCGCCACCCTGCGCCAGGGCAAATATTCGAAAGATGCGGCCATCATCGGCGAAGTTACAGCCGACCAGCCCGGCCGGGTCATCATGCGTACGGAAATCGGCGCGGAAACGCTGCTGCCGCCGCCAGGCGGTGAACTGCTGCCGCGCATCTGCTAAGGAGGAGGGAGAGCATGATTTACGAAAATGAAATTCATCCACCCCAGGTGCCGCGGTATCACGTCACACCAGACGGCGCCGAAGTCGCCATCAGCCAGGCGTCGTTTCCCAAGCCTTTCCACATCGGCCTGAAATATGCTTCGCCAGCCCGGGGCCATTGGACCATTGCCCATTCGCCCATGCTCATCCCTGGCTGCCACGAAGTCTACGTTTGCTGCGCCTGCTGCCTTCACGGCGTCGTCTTGTCGGCTGATGAAGTCCCGGACGGGGCCGGCCGCTTCTCTACCGTCACCTTGACGAACGAGAACCTGATAAAGGGCAACCTGGAAGAAATGATGATCGACGGCATTTCCCATATCATCGACGATATGCCCGAGCGGCCGAAGTGCATCGAAGGCTTTACCAGCTGTATGCAGCACTTCCTCAATATCGACCTGCGCGTCGTCTACGGGACGCTGCGCCAGAAATATCCCGACATCGATTTCATCGACGGCTATATGATTCCGACCCTGCAGCGGCGCTATACGCCGGACATCCTCGGCCGGCGCCAGCTCGTGCGGGCTGTCCAGCCCCTGCCGAAACAGAAGGCCGTCAATTATGTCGTCAATTACTATCCCGTCGACGAAGACAATGAATTGACGGCTATGCTCCGCCAGGGAGGCTATGCTATCCACGATTTCGCTGCCTGCCAGACTTATGAAGAATATAAGGCCATGGGTGAATCGGTGGCCAACATTTACTTCCTGGAAAATGCCGGTCCGGCAGCTCAGGATATGGGCAAGCGCCTGGACCAGCAGGCCCTGTACCTGCCCTATGCCTATGAGTACGGCCGGATGCGCCGCAACCTGCAAAAGGCGGCGGATGCCCTGGGCCTGACCATGCCCGATTGCGACGCCTATGAACAGGCTATCGAAGAAAAAGTCCAAACTCTGCGGGAACAAGTCGGTGATACGCACATCGCCATCGACTATACGGCGACGCCGCGGCCCTTGGAACTGGCTGCGTTCCTCTTGACCCACGGTTTCAACGTCTACGCCATTTATCTCGACGAAATGTCGCCTGATGAAAAGGAAACGTTCCAGTTCCTGCGGGAACAGTATCCGGACCTGTCCCTGCGTTCGACGTCGCATTTCAAGCGCCGCCTCCTGCCGCGTGACGACAGTAAGAAGTACGGGAAAGTCCTGGCCATCGGCCAGATGGCGGCCTATTTCACGGATACGAAGTATTTCGTCAATCTCGTTGAAAACGGCGGTTTCTATGGCTATACGGGCCTGTTGAAGATTTTAGATTTGATCGGCCAGGCCAATGCCGCCGAAAATCCCAAGATGCGGGATATCATTCAAATAAAAGCATGGGGGTGTCATGGTTGAAACAAGCACAACGCGTCTTATCGACGTATGCCGTCGACATGTTCGGCATTGCATCGTCGCTCTTTGAATTAGGCGGCCTCATCGTCATGCACGATGCTGACGGCTGTAATTCGACATACGATACGCACGATGAACCGCGGTGGTACGATACGCCGAGCATGGTCTACGTATCGGGCATCAATGAAATCGATACCATCCAGGGCAATGACCAGCGCCTCATCGACAATATCGCCGAAGCCGTAGAAGCGGCCCATCCCCGCTTTGTCGCCATCGGCGGCAGTCCCATGCCGAATGCCATCGGCACGGACTTCAAGGCCATCGAGGTAGCGGCCCGGACGGGCCTGCCGACGCTGGGCTTCCGGACCGACGGTATCCACAGTTACCTGCCCGGTGCCGGCGGCGCCTATGTCTGGCTGGCCAAGACCTTTTTGAAGGCGCCTCATCGCAAGCCGCAGAAACCGGCGAAACGGGTCAATCTCCTGGGCCTGACGCCGCTGGACTTTTCCGTCGTCGGCAATGCGACGACGCTCAAGCAAATCGTCACCGATGCCGGCTTTACCCTGCAGAGTTCGTGGTCCATGGGCGATACCCTGGACACGTTGGCCGAAGCGGCCAATGCCGACGTCAACGCTGTCCTGTCGTCGACGGCCTTCTACCTGGCCCAGTACATGCGCGATACCTACGGCATCCCTTATGTCGTCGGCATCCCCATGGGTGAAAAGGGGACGGCTGACTGGCTGGAAGCCTTGCGGAACTGCGATTCGTCGTATCTCACAGGCTTTACGGGACAGGAAAAGTACATCAAAGCCCAGTATGCCCTGGCCGACCTCAACGCCTGGAAGACGGAGCCGGTCTACGCCGATACGCCCTGTGACGTCCTGGTCATCGGCGAACCGGTCTACCTCTTGTCGATGCGCCGCGGTGGCTCCTGGAACAGGTCGAAGTGGCCAGCGTCGAAGATGTCATCCGTCAGGAATGCCGCAAAGCCCGCCGGGTCATTGCCGACCCGATTTACGCCCGGCTGCTGCCGGATGAAAAAGAAAAATTCATTTCCATGCCCCATGAAGCCTATTCGGGACGGCATTATCACGCCGATATGCCCATCTTCGTCGGGCCGTCCTTTTCGGCATGGCTGAAAAATAAATTGACGTGAGGAGGAAGTCTTATGAGAAAATTTGCAATTTATGGGAAAGGCGGCATCGGCAAGTCGACGACGGCAGCCAACGTGTCGGCCGCCCTGGCCATGATGGGGAAAAAAGTCGTCCAAGTCGGCTGTGACCCTAAGGCCGATTCGACGCTGAACCTCCTGCACGGCCATCCCGTCACGCCGGTCATGGACTACTATCGGGAACATACAGAAGGACCGGATTTCGACCATATCGGCCGGGAAGGCTTCGGCGGCGTCTTCTGCATCGAAACGGGCGGCCCTACACCGGGCCTGGGCTGTGCCGGCCGGGGCATCATCGCCACTTTCGACCTCATGGACGAACAGGAAGTCTTCCAGAAGCTCCAGCCTGACGTCGTCTTATATGACGTCTTGGGCGACGTCGTCTGCGGCGGCTTCTCTGCGCCCATCCGCGATGGCTATGCCGATGAAATCTTCATCGTCACGTCCGGCGAAAAGATGGCCCTCTACGCAGCGGCTAATATCATCAAGGCCGTCGAAAACTTCAAGAGCCGCGGCTATGCCCAGGTCAAGGGCATCATCCTCAACCGGCGCAATGTCGATGATGAATACGAACTGGTCAAGGCCTTTGCCGATGAACACGGCCTGCCCATCGTAGCCGATATTCCCAGAAGCAAGGAAATCCAGTATTATGAAAATAAAGGCATGACCGTCGTCGAAGGCGACCCGGACCTGCCGGTCAGCCAGATTTATCGGGAGTTAGCTCAAAAGCTGCTCCAGGTTTAGGAAAGGAGCGATATCTATGGGGATGAATGATACGCCGTCAGGCGAACGGGTCCATATCGGCTTCTTTGGCCGCCGCAATGCCGGCAAATCGAGCGTCGTCAACGCCGTGACCGGCCAGGACCTGTCCATCGTGTCGGCGACGAAAGGGACGACGACGGACCCGGTCTATAAAACCATGGAACTCCTGCCCTTAGGGCCAGTCGTCATCATCGATACGCCGGGTTTCGACGATGTCGGCGCCCTGGGTGAAGAACGGGTGCGGCGGACAAAACAGGTCCTCAACAAGACGGATATAGCCGTCATCATCATCGACGCTGCCGAAGGGCGGACGCCGGCCGATGACGAAGTCCTGAATCTCATCCGGGAAAAGAACCTGCCTTATCTCGTCGTCTATAATAAAGCCGATCTGCTGGAGCGGCCCGGACAGGCGCAGGACCATGAAATCTACGTCAGTGCCCTGAAAGGGGAGGGCATCCATGAACTGAAAGAACGCCTGGCCCGCCTGAAGCCCGTTGAGACAGCCGCGCCCATCGTCAGCGACCTCATCCAGGGCGGCGACTTCGTCGTCCTCGTCGTTCCCATCGACACGGCCGCGCCGAAAGGGCGCCTCATCCTGCCCCAGCAGCAGACAATCCGTGAAATCATCGACAACGACAGCGCCGCCATCGTCGTCAAAGAATATGAACTGCGCCATACCTTGGACTGCCTGGGCCAGAAACCGGCCTTGGTCATTACGGACAGCCAGGTCTTTGCCAAAGTCTCGGCCGACACGCCGCTGGATGTGCGCCTGACGTCGTTCTCCATCCTCATGGCCCGGCACAAGGGCCTGCTGGAAACGGCCGTCCGCGGCGTCACGGCCATCGAAAAACTGCACGACGGCGATACGGTCCTCATTGCTGAAGGCTGTACGCACCACCGCCAATGCGACGACATCGGCACGGTCAAGATTCCCCGCTGGCTGCGCAACTATACGCAGAAGGATATCCGCATCGAAACCGCCAGCGGCCGCGATTTCCCCGACGATTTATCGGGCTATGCCCTGGTCATCCACTGCGGCGGCTGTATGCTCAACGGGCGGGAAGTCCAGTACCGCATGAAATGCGCTGCCGACCAGCAGGTGCCGATTACCAATTACGGCATCGCCATCGCCTATATGCAGGGCATCTTGAAACGCAGCCTCAGCGTCTTCCCGTATTTGCAGTCGCTGGTGTAAAATAGTTTGTAGTTTGTAGTTTGTAGTTTGTAGTTTGTAGGGGCGATTACTTTGGGAGGGATTCGGATGGAACACACGCGTATCGAACGCGATGTACTAGGTGAAGTGGATTTGCCGGAAAATGCGATGTACGGTATCAACACGGCCAGGGCTTTGGAAAATTTCCCCTTAGGCCACAAGCGGACGGCTATGCCGCTCATCTATGCCATGGTGACGGTCAAGAAGGCCGCCGCCCTGACCTACGCCCGCCTGGGTGTGCGCGAAGACGGGATTTACCAGGCCATTGCCGCTGCCTGTGATGCCATCCTGGCCGGTCAGTACGACGACGCTTTTGTGACCGAGGCCCTGCAGGGCGGCGCCGGTACGTCGACGAACATGAACGTCAACGAAGTGATCTGCAACCTGGCTTGCGAAAAGCTCG
>OGGS01002146.1_pt1 | contig 11522 bp, 9 predicted proteins | sample 1571281 | NCBI WGS metagenome assembly OGGS01 (sample SAMEA2582042, study PRJEB24529) | metagenome | biome: Human gut stool | place: China | collected 2011 | reverse complement strand
CCCAACATTAAAAGTGTTGTGCTCTACCTGCTGAGCTAGCGAATCAATCCTTATTTGCGAATCAGTTATTTCCTGATTGCGGGTGCAAAGGTAGTTACTTTTATTTAATTTGCAAGCATTCCGTAGAAAAAAGTTTCAATTATTTTTCCTAGTTATGGCTTGTTTCTTGATTATCAGTAGTTTCGGCTTCATCATATTTTATCTTTTCTTTGTTGATAATAAAGCGTTGGTAGTAGGAGAGCATTAAAGTTGTTAGTGGTAAGGCGATGATCATGCCGAGCATTCCCATTAATGAACCCCAGATGGAAAGAGATAAAAGAATGATGGCAGGATTCAGTCCGGTAATCTTTCCCATGATTTTGGGGACAAGGAAGGTATCCTGTATGATTTGTACGATTGCAAAGACAGCTAATGCACATGCAATGATAATCCAGAAGTTCTGTCCGGTGTCGGCAGCTTTGAGGATTGCCAATAGAATGGTGGGCAGGAAACCGATGATTTGTAAGTAAGGAACCATATTCAATGCTCCGATGAAAAGTCCCAAAGCGATAGCCATGGGGAAATCGATAATCAGGAAGCCAATGCTGAAAAGGATACCTACGCAAAAAGCAACCAAAGCCTGTCCACGGAAATATCTGTTCATACCATCCTGTACGTCGTGAACTAGGTTGGAGGCAAACGTACGGTATTTATTGGGTAGCAGATGTAACCATCCTTCAGCTATTGCTTCGTAATCCAATAATATAAAGATTACATATAATAATATAATGAAGGAGGCAAGGATGCTGAATAGAATGTTGAGAGATTCTGCAAGCAAAGTCCACACTCTGGGGACGGTATCCTTGATTGCCGCCAGGATATTCTCTTCACTTAATACACGGTTCAACGCCTGAAGATCAATGTTCTCGTGGATAAATTCAGAAAGGTTCTTAGGTACATTGTTACCGGCTCCATTGGTGAGGTAAGTCACCAACAAATCGTTCATTCTGCCTATTTCCGAAATCATCGGCGGCACTAATAGATAGAATAAAGTGACTCCGATAACCGTAATGAGGAATAAGGAACAGAAGATGGAAATAATGCGGCTTTTTAATCGTAGCTTATACTGGAAGAATTTGACTAACGGATAGACCATATAAGCTATCAGCCACGCAATAAAGAAAGGCAATAACACTCCGCTAAGACGTTCCACGAGCATTAATATTCCTACAACTAACATACATCCGATGGAACCGCGTATAAAACTGTCAAATGTTATCTTTTTCCTTTCCATAATCTGTTTCTTTTATAGAGTTTATACTTTCTGCTCATCTTCCCCTCGTGCACGGAGATAACATTCCCTGCACAGAGGTTCATATTCGGCTGTTTCGCCTAAAAGAACCTGTTTCTCATTCTTGACTGTACGATGTGAGAAAGAAGCCAGCTGACCACATTTCACACAGATCGCATGAACTTTGGAGACTTCATCGGCAATGGCGCACAATTGTGGCATAGGTCCGAACGGATTTCCTTTGAAGTCCATATCCAATCCTGCAATGATAACACGGATTCCATTGTTGGCAAGCTGGTTGCATACATCAATCAAACCGCTGTCGAAGAACTGTGCTTCATCAATACCTACTACATCTATCTCAGAAGTAAACAGTAAAATGCTGGCTGACGAATCGATGGGAGTGGAGGCGATAGAATGGCTGTCGTGAGAGACTACGTCTTCTTCTGAATAACGGGTGTCGATAGCAGGTTTGAATATCTCGACACGTTGTTTCGCGAATTTCGCTCTCTTCATTCTGCGAATCAATTCCTCTGTCTTTCCGGAGAACATAGAACCGCAGATTACTTCGATCCGGCCTCTTCTTCTAGTCTCCTGTATGTGGTCTTCTGAAAATAATACCATGAGATTTTGTGTTTTCTTGATTAAATAAATATGTGGACAAAGGTAAGCAATTCAATGTGCAAGAACTGTTAAATTATCCATTATTTTAAGTTATTGCATAAATTATTCCTACATTCGCACCGTATAAACAATGGACTGACATGAAACAGAAGCTATTAACAGATATTGAGTTGGATGTTCATGAGTTGAAGTATCTCATGGATTCATTTACCAAGGAGCCGACTCCGACTTTGTCTGAACTGTTGAAGCGGAGCATTACACGGATGCAGGGGCGTTTGGACGAACTGCAGCAGGAGGTGGATGCTGTTCAGGTAATTTCTCCGTCAGCTGTGGAAGAGACAGCGGAAGAGGAGGATGAAGTTGCCGGGTCTGAAGAGGATTCCCCCGTGATTATACAATCTCTCGAATCGGTTGTTGTGAAAGAAGATGAGGAAGGAGAAGCCATTGTTGCGGAAGAGAAACCTGTCGTAATAGCGGCAGCTGCAGAGACAGCAGCAGCAGAAGAAGAAGAAGAAGAAGAAGAAGGGAAAAAAGAGGGACCAGCAATTGTTGAGGAATCTGTAGCTGAAACTGTTGTGAAAGAGGAAGAACCTAAATCGGTAGTGTTGGGAGAAAGTCTCAAACTATCTGCTGGCTTGCGACATGCTATCAGCTTGAATGATTCTTTCCGTTTTTCTCGTGAACTATTTGGAGGCGACACAGAATTGATGAATCGTGTTATTGAACAGATATCAGTAATGGGTTCCTACAAGACTGCGGTCGCATTTCTGTCCTCGAAAGTCGAATTGAATGAAGAAAAAGAGGCGGTGAACGACTTTCTGGAGCTACTAAAGAAATATTTTAATCAATCAGTATAAATCAAAAACAAGATGGGAAAGCTATATGTAGTGCCTACGCCGGTAGGGAATCTGGAGGACATGACTTTTCGGGCTATCAAAGTTCTGAAAGAGGTCGATCTGATTTTGGCGGAGGATACACGTACTTCCGGTATCTTGTTGAAACACTTTGAAATAAAGAATGCAATGCAATCCCACCACAAATTTAATGAACATAAAACGGTGGAAAGTGTTGTTAATAGAATAAAGGCAGGTGAAACGGTGGCACTAATTTCGGATGCCGGAACGCCTGGAATTTCCGATCCCGGATTTCTGGTTGTTCGTGAATGTGTGCGTAACGGTATTGAAGTGCAGTGCTTGCCGGGAGCAACCGCTTTTGTTCCGGCACTCGTTGCATCGGGATTGCCGAACGAGAAGTTCTGCTTCGAGGGGTTTCTCCCCCAGAAGAAAGGACGGCAGACACGACTGAAGACATTGGCGGAAGAACACCGCACGATGGTGTTTTATGAATCACCCCACCGTCTGTTGAAGACGTTAACACAGTTTGCCGAATATTTCGGTGCTGAACGTCAGGCAACCGTGTCGCGTGAAATATCCAAGCTCCACGAAGAAACAGTTCGGGGCAGTTTGGCTGAATTGATAGAACACTTTACCGCTACCGAACCCCGGGGCGAGATTGTGATAGTATTAGCAGGAATAGATGATTAAATAATTTCATTAAAAAACGTAAAACGTAAACGTATGAAAAAGTTAGCTGTTTTATTTGTATGCGTAGCCATGTTAGCTTCGTGTGATAGCTTTAAAGGTGGAAGTAAAGACCTGAAAGCTGAAAATGATTCTCTTTTGATGGAACTGAACCAGCGCAATGCTGAACTGGATGATATGATGGGTACTTTCAATGAAGTTCAGGAAGGTTTCCGTAAGATCAATGCTGCCGAAAGCCGTGTTGACTTGCAACGTGGAACCATCACTGAAAACTCTGCCAGCGCCAAGCAACAGATTGCTTCTGACATCGAATTCATCTCTAAACAGATGGAAGAAAACAAAGCGCAGATTGCAAAGTTGCAGGCACAGTTGAAGAACAGCAATTACAATTCTGCACAGATGAAAAAAGCTGTTGCCGCTTTGACTGCTGAATTGAACGCTAAACAACAACGTATCGAAGAACTTCAAACAGAACTGGCTTCCAAGAATATCCGTATCCAGGAATTGGATGCTGCTGTCAGCGACTTGTCTGCTGCTAAAGAAACGTTGGCTGCAGAAAACGAAGCGAAAGCTAAAACCGTTGCAGAACAGGAAAAGAGCCTGAATGCTGCCTGGTTCGTATTCGGTACAAAATCTGAATTGAAAGCTCAAAAGATTCTTCAGAGCGGAGACGTATTGAAGAGCGCTGATTTCAATAAGGATTATTTCACTCAAATCGATATCCGTACAACCAAAGAAATCAAGTTGTACTCTAAACGTGCTGAGTTACTGACTACTCATCCGTCCGGTTCTTATGAATTGGTTAAAGATGACAAAGGCCAGTTGACATTGAAGATTACTAATCCTACTGAATTCTGGAGTGTATCCAGATACTTGGTTATCCAGGTAAAATAAGGTAGACATCCCTTTTTGAATTGCCAATGTGCTGATTCCTGGATTCAAGAAATTAGCACATTGGCTTTTTTATTTCCTATATACGCATAACTATTGATGAAATATAAAAATCTCTTTTTTGATCTTGATGATACCATTTGGGCTTTCTCTCAAAATGCCCGTGATACTTTTGAAGAAGTATATCAGAAATATTCGTTCGACCGTTATTTTGATTCGTTCAATCATTATTATACCCTTTATCAGCAAAGAAATACCGAACTTTGGATTGAGTACGGCGAAGGAAAAATAACGAAAGATGAATTGAACTGTCAACGTTTCTTCTATCCTTTACAGGCTGTGGGAGTGGAAGATGAAGCGCTTGCCGAACAGTTCTCGAAAGATTTTTTCGCGATTATTCCCACTAAAAGTACTTTGATGCCTCATGCAAAGGAGGTATTGGAATATCTTGCTCCTAAATATAACCTCTATATCCTTTCCAATGGATTCCGTGAATTGCAATCACGCAAGATGCGTTCGGCAGGAGTGGACGGGTATTTCAAAAAAGTGATTCTTTCGGAAGATCTCGGAGTGTTGAAGCCTTGGCCGGCGATATTCAATTTTGCCTTGTCTGCCACTCAATCCGAATTGTGCGAATCCTTGATGATTGGTGACAGTTGGGAAGCGGATATAACCGGAGCGCACGGAGTAGGGATGCATCAGGCTTTTTACAATGTGACGGAACGGACTACTTTCCCTTTCCTTCCCACTTATCACATACATTCCTTGAAAGAATTAATGGATTTATTATAGGTTTTCTGGATTAAGTCGTATTTTTGTTGCGTTTTAATTTTGCATAAAATACGATATAATCATGGATAGTACGCTTCTGCCTTTTGCCTTACTTTGTTTCACTTCATTCTTCACGTTGACCAATCCATTGGGAACGATGCCTGTCTTTCTTACCATGACTCATGGTATGACGGATAAAGAACGTCAGTCTATCGTACGTCGCGCCACTATCGTTTCGTTTATCACATTAATGGTATTTGTCTTTGCCGGTCAGTTTCTTTTCAAGTTCTTTGGTATCTCTACCAATGGTTTCCGTATTGCCGGTGGAGTGATTATCTTCAAGATAGGTTTTGATATGCTTCAGGCACGCTATACACCGATGAAATTGAAAGATGAAGAAATCAAAACGTATGCGGATGATATTTCTATTACTCCTCTTGGTATTCCTATGTTATGCGGTCCCGGAGCGATCGCCAATGCTATTGTCTTGATGCAGGATGCACATTCTTATGAAATGAAAGGGATACTGATAGGCACTATTGCGTTGATTTATCTGCTGACTTTCTTTATTCTTCGGGCTTCTACGAAATTGGTAAACGTATTGGGCGAGACGGGAAACAATGTGATGATGCGCCTCATGGGATTGATTCTGATGGTGATTGCGGTGGAATGTTTCGTCAGCGGATTGAAACCGATTTTGGTGGATATTGTGAGAGAGGGGATGGGGTAGTCTTCTCAAATAAGCAAGAGAAGGATATTACTTTGTCAATTCTAGAATTCTATATATACGAAACACCGACAGTTTGTATTATTAAAATCAAACTGCCGGTGTCATTATGTTCTTTATAAATGTTTTACTTTAGATTATGTCAATAGTTCGTTGATATAATCATTTGATAATCACCGAAACTACCTTCATCAACAGTCAGAGGTCCATTCAGTGTTATTGTACCTTTACATGCATCAATAGTACCAGTGGCTTGATAGGCGACATTATTATAACCACCAACCCATGCAACACTTCCATGAGCAACAATTTGTTTGGCTACTTTTACGGTATGAGTACTTGTATCAATTGTTAACTTTAGGATACCATCAGGCTCTTCACCTTCAGCAACTCCGTGTATCTCTAGTTCCGTATCTGATGTTTTAACGATTTCTGCCCGATAAGACTCTGCATAAAAATCATTTAATACTACAGGACCGACAAATTCTTCAAGATCCAATTGACATGCAACTGGATATCTGACATTATACGAATAAGCTCTTCCATCAACTTCCCATCCGGTGAAGAGTTTGTTGTTGAAGTCTGAATATTCAGTCCAGCCATATACGATGTAACCGTCCTTTAGAATAGCATTTGTTGTGAAGTATACAATTTCTCCTAGCGTAGGAGCTTCTTTTCCAAATTGTTGATACACGTTGGCCATATCTATTGATATATCTTTAGGGAATTCTTTAATGTTATCTACGATGACTTTTGAAGTTGTTTTGCCATCTACATCGGTGAAAACACATAAGAGTTGCGCATAGTCAAGCATGGAATAATCTCCTTGCTGTTTTGGAATAGATATGGAAACTTTATAATCGCCGTCTGTTACTCCGGCGGAAAGTACTCCATCAGAGTCGGGTGCACGAACGATGTCAATGACTACTCCTTTTTTTACCTGATCTATAGGATAAGGGAGATCTCTATCGCAACTGACTGTCAGCAATGCCCAAAGAGCAGTTGCCATGAATAATTGTATATATCTCATATTCGTTTTTATTTTCATCATTAAATAGTTTATTTATCCCAGAATAAAATAGGATTACTCAAGTTTCTTCCTTCGTTAGTTACGTTAGGATTACGTGTTACTTCCGAACTAGGATACCACATTGCTCTCGGAAAAGCATTGATACCTTTTAGTGGGATGTTTACTGGTCCTAGTTCCGGATCTTGGCTGGTTTTATAAGGAGATTGAGCATACGTTATATTTTGAGGCAATAGGGTAGGATATCCGGTACGGCGTATATCGGTATATGCTTCAACTGGATTAAAGAAGTTTGCAATCCATTTTTGAGTCATGACAATGCGTAACTTTTCTTCATTACTGGTAGCAGTGTCATACTTTGCTAATACTTTTTCTATAAAAGCCTCAATGGATTCATTGCTTATGGCAGGTACATTTGCATCAGAAGCCTTCGCTACTGAATTGACGTGATTTATAGAACGTTTAATTCCTTCTTTAAGAGCTTCTTTTGCATCTCCGTTTGCATTTCCTGTTAAATATAATTCAGCTAAAAGGAAGGGGACAGAATAGGCTTGCAACATCTTTTCTGGTGCTACTCCATTACCGACTTTCGCATCACATTTTCCGCCGTTGCCATTATCATACTTTCCACCACATGGATAAATACCGATAAAAGTAGAAGTTTCCCGCTGATCATTACTTGCTCCAGAAGCATTGGATGCAAAGAATATGGAAACAAAAGCACCGTCACGGTAATCTGTAGCATTTTGCGCTTTATCCCCCGCTTTTATTTGGTTTACCCAGTAATAAGGGATACGTGGGTCTGTGATTCCTACAAATGGGTTATTTGTTACATTTAAGTTCTTTCCACTCATTGTTTCGTAAATCCAAGGACTGATGTAATAAGTGCTTTGACCACCGAGATATTCATCAACATAAGCTTGGTGACGTTCGTCCGGCGTATCTTTGGCTGTATGTTTGAATTCGAAGTCTTCTCCGTCATTCATGAATTTATTCTCAGAAAGCAAGTTGGATAACTTTGTATTCCAGTCTGTTATCTCATTTTTAGCTTTTCTTGATTGCACCAATAACTTCAGTTTTAATGTGTTACCCATTCTTACCCATTTCTCAATGTTACCTTTATATATTAAATCATCATTTGCTGGTTTTAATAAATTAGCAGCATTGGGATCTTGCAGATTGCCTATGGCTTCATCTATAAGTCCAAGTAATGAATTATAAATATCTTGGCTGCGGTCTAATTTGGGAGCATAATTACCTTCTATATCAAATTCTGTATATGGAATATCTCCCCAAAGATCAACGAGATTGGTAAATGCATAAGCTTTCATTAATTTGCCTATTCCTGCATAAATCATGTTATTTCCTTCTTCTGCAGCTTTAATAACAGCATTTGTATTCTTCAAACCATAAGCATAGCCCTGTAGCCAAGTGTTTCCCAAAGTGGAAGTGGCATTAGTTATACCGTAGTTGTCAACTTCACGGGAGCTTAGATGAAAAACATAAGAAGGTAATGATGAACCGATATAGTTACCAGTTGCAAAAGACATGGCTATGTCATATTCAGCTCCGGTTAACACCTTATTCAGTTCCGCACTTGTTGGCTTATTCGGATTATCATTAATATCGAGATATTTCGAGCAACTCGTACAAACAATCAGTGTTGTTGTTAAAGTGTATAATAATTTGATGATTTTCATACTTTCTTTTTTTATTAGAATGTGAGTTTGAGATTAAAGCCATAACGTCTTGTGTTAGGGGCTGAGGTGTAATCAATTCCTTGTACATTTCCGCCGCCATAACTGCTTGCTGTTGGGTCGTAATTAGAATATTTAGGAACATTGGGAGCAAAATACCAAAGGTTGCGGGCTACAAATGATACAGTTGCCGAACCGATGAATGTTTTTGCCAGCCAGGATTTAGGAAGTTGGTACCCGATGCTTAACTCTCTTAAACGGAAAGTTGTAGCGTCATAAACGGTTGCTTCATCTACACCATTAGTTGCAAATGTGGACACGCTGGTACCCGGTGAGAACCATAAGTCAAGCTCCTTCATTTGAACATTGTTGGGGATTTTATTTCCATTTCCGTCTAATAAAGGTTTTTTCGTGGAAGGATCAGCCAAGTATCCTGGTAAGATACGGGAACCATAACGGTCTTCTGTATCTTTGGTAACGCCACGTCCCAATAAGTCAGGAATGTATGAAGTCCAGACGCAACCACCAATTTGTGCATCGAACATGAATGATAATGAAAAACCTTTGTAGGTAAATGTATTGTTCAAGCTAAGTTTGCAATCTGGAGCAGGATCTCCTAGATCACCTTCTTCATCCGCTATAAGATAAGCTCCGGAATTTGGGTCCACTAGATAATTACCTTCTTCATCGCGTGCAAAAACTTGTCCAACTAGCATTCCATAAGGTTTGCCTACTTCAAGAACCGCTTTTGGTGTTGCAAAACCTGTATTTAAAGAAACTCGTTCTACTCCTTCTGCCAATTCTTTTACTTCACTTCGGTTTTGAGTATAAGTAAAGTACATATCCCATTTGAAATCTTTATTTAAAATAGGTATAACATTCAATCCTATTTCGATACCGTGGTTATTCATTTTACCAAAGTTGGTATAATAGCTCCCGTATCCGGTAGAATATGGAAGGCTTAATGGAGCGATCTGGTTAGTGGAATTACGATTGTACCAGGTGAAATCAACATTTACACGGCTTTTTAAGAATTGTAATTCAGCTCCAAATTCAACCTCTGATGTAAATTCCGGTTTTAAATCCGGATCAAACATAGAAGATGGTAATGATAATATTGGTTGCCCGTTAAAAGGTTGTCCCAAAGTGAATGTACCGTTTTTGTAGTATGCGCCGGCATCATTACCAACTTTTGCCCAACTTAATCGTACTTTACCGAATTTAATAATATCTTCATTAATATGAAATGCATCTGTAAATACAAATGAACCTGCAATTGATGGATAGAAGAAACTACGATGATTTCTGGGTAGCGTAGATGAAAAGTCATTACGTCCTGTGATATTTAAGAAAGCATAATTCTTATAATCCAATGTCACATCTCCAAATAATGCCCACAAGCGGGTTCTTGTATATTCTTCTTCCGATGTTTGTGATTCTGTATTATTTATATTATAAACTCCCGGAGACATGATGTTCATACCCTTTGTTAGAGTCTCGTTAGCGGTGAATTGATTTACATTATGTCCCAAAGTTGCTTTCAGCCCCAAATCTTTATGAACCGGGATATTGAAGCGTAACAGTAAAGTTGATTCAATTTCTTGTGTATCATAAGTAGAAACAAGAATACGTCCTTTTCCTCCCAAAGCTCTTGAACCTAAATTTAAAACCTCCTTACGATCCATTTTATAATCATTGATACCAACGCGATAGTCAACTGAAAGCCATTTTGTAATATCATAACCCATGTTTACGTTTGCTATGGTTCTATCCATTTGGGTGTTGATTGTATTATACTTCCATGACCAAATCGGATTATCTGCCTGATCTCCCACGAAGAATAAAGATTTGTGGTCAGGTGTTTCATAAGGTAGTGACATATCCCAGTTACGTCCAAGAATTAAAGCACGTGCAAATGAAGAGGCGCCAATACCGCTAGATTGGTTGTTACCGAACATCGGACCATTTTGTTCGTTTCTTGAAAAAGCAACATTTCCTCCGATACGTACTCCGTTGGTCAAAGTCTGGTTTCCACCGATACTGATAGAATAACGACTAAAGTCTGCATAAGGTATGTAACTGTCCTGATCCATTTTGGATAAAGTTGCAGTGAAATTACCGGTTTCGGTATATCTGTTGAAGTTTAATGAAAGATCATATATTCCTCCCAGATCGAATAGATCTTTGACATTGTTTTTATACGCTTTGTAAGGTATAGTTTTGGGAAGATTCGGATAGGCTTTTCCATAAGCATTAGCTGCATATATACTCAAGGGCACCTCTGTTACATCTGTGAAAGCCGCTCCCCAAGAACCATTTGCACCCCCTGGAATAAAATCATTACCTGTACCAAAAGAATTTTGATATTCAGGCAAACCTGCTATTTGTTCGATTGTGTAAGATGCATTCAAGGTAATTTCCATACCTTTCCCGGCTTTTTTCTTACTTTTTGAACCCGTTTTTGTTGTGATGAGTACTACACCATTGGCGGCGCGTGAACCGTACAAAGCGGCAGCTGCTGCACCTTTCAATACATTCATTGATTCAATATCATTTGGGTCAAGCGTAGAAATACCACTACCATAAGCACCACCAGCGTCAGTAGCTTGATTTGAAGAGGCAACCTCCGTATTGCTATAGGGAACACCATCAACTATATATAATGGTTGGTTATTGCCTAGGAATGATGAATTACCACGAATAGTCATACGTGTGGCTGAACCGGCAGCACCAGAGGGTGAATTAATCGAAACGCCGGGTATTTTCCCGTCTAAAGAACGTATTAAGTCCGGCTCTGCTTTTTGAATAGCTTCATCTGCATCAACTTTGGATACAGAATAGCCTAATGAACGTTCAGCTCGTTGAATTCCAACTGCTGTTACCACAATCTCATCAAGTTTCTGAGAATCAGACTTTAGTACAACTTTCAGATTCGGTTTTATAACCACTTCCTGTGTCTGCATACCAATATACG
>OGGS01002126.1_pt1 | contig 11643 bp, 9 predicted proteins | sample 1571281 | NCBI WGS metagenome assembly OGGS01 (sample SAMEA2582042, study PRJEB24529) | metagenome | biome: Human gut stool | place: China | collected 2011 | reverse complement strand
TTGATGGGTGTCATCCTCTAAGTTATCATGGGTTTTGAAGAAGCATTTTATGAGAAAAAGAATCTGGATCCAAAGATGCGGGCATTGCTTAATTCACTGGCGAAAACAGATCATACCTTGGCAAATAAAATAGAAGCTCCATATGCGATTTTAAGAAAAAATCCTGTTCAATATATGAATATGAGCAGGATTTTTCTATTTACAACGATATTTTTTACAATATTTCCTTCGATTATCCGGAAAATTTTTCACTGTAATGACTTTTCATATCCTCCCAGTCCATGAACAATACATAAAATACTTTGCCATATTGCTGGCTCTCAACAATTCTCCCATGGTCAAGCACAGACAGATACGATCCATCTGCTTTTCGTAAATGAAAGTGGATATAGTCATTTCCATTGCCATTATCAATCTGTTTCCAAATGCTTGCTTCTATCTTCTTCTTCTCATCTTCCCGTATCAGGTTGCTGAAACTTTTCTTTGTAAGTCTGAATAGTTCATCCATATCTTTATACCCGGCCATATGAAGAAACTCCTGATTTGCATAAAAGAGTTCATCATCTTCTTTGTCTGCTCTGTATATGATAAATGCTCCTGGAAGGTGCTCGGAGATATCCCTAAATGCAAATCCCAGTTGTTTACGAACCCTTAATTCAAGTCCTTCCCTATAAGCCATGCAGCCATTTTTTCCATGAAGTTTTATTTCGTAAAGAGCTGCATCTGCACAGCGCATGAGCTGTGAATGGCTGGATGCAAATGTTGGATATTCTGCATATCCTAGAGAAATATAAAATGCATGTTCCTTACCATGGTATGAGAATGATTTAGGAAGTTTGGTGAATTTCTGCAGCTGTATAGCTGCTTCTGCAAAGGTACAATTTGGTAAAAGAATGCAGAATTCGTCACCACCATTTCTTCCAAGTAATGCATCGGATGGGAAAAAAGCCTTCATGCTGTCTGCAAGATTCTTTAGTGCCCTGTCTCCGTAACTATGTCCATAGATATCATTGATAAACTTAAAGTCATCGATATCAAGGAGCGCAGCTACAAAATGTGCTTGTGGATTTTTAGAGATCATTTTTTCTGCTAATTCATCAAATCCGTAACGATTATAAATATTGGTAAGTGAATCCATATGTGCTAGTTTCTGGAATTTGTTTTTATGTTCTTTTGCTGTTAACCAGACCCAGATAAGAACCGACAGAACAAATACGATAGAAGTATAAAGTCCGATGATTACAGCTATAAGTTTAGCATTTCTCCATCCACTCACAGGCATAACCTCAAATCTCCAGTTCTCTTCACCTATTGTAAAATCATAAGAAACAGGATTTGTTAAATTTCCATCTGACTGACAAACAACTTCATATGTGTCACTCCAGGGAGCGTCTGTTTTTGAAAGCTTATATTCATAACCAAAATTTGAAAGTGCACTGATCGAGTCGGAAAAAATCTCAGGAACACGCAAAATAACAATCGTAAATCCCCAGAAATATTCTTGTCCGTTTTCATCATTTAAGTAGACTGGATTGCGAACCGCAATTCCATAGTCACCTTGTTTTAATTCAAAGGGTCCCTGCGTAATGACTGTATGATTGTCTCTTGCATAACAGGAGATTTCACCACGATCTTTATCATGAAGCAGATCAATCTTACCCGCTTCGTTTCCTTCAGCAGGATAAATATCTGTCACAACACCATGTGGAGCGAGCTGCACACTTTCAATGGAATCAGACATAAGATTTTTAGCGATCGTGTTAAAGTGCTTGATCGTTCCATCATCACTGATCAAGATTTGTTCCAGAGTATCCGTAATCTCAGTTCCATTTACAATCTCATTTTTTATGCGTTCTCCATAGGTCGCTGCGTTTAATTGTGCAGTTGTGTGTCTCTGTTCTTTTTCAAAGGCGTCTGTTTTGTATACAATCAAACTAACAAGGCACATGCCCAGTAAAAAAACGATTAGAGGCACAAGCGTTTTCTTCTTCAAGTAAATCACCCCTGTTTAAGCATTCTATATTTTTGCAATATCGTATTATAGCACAGAAATTGAAAGATTGAATGAAATCTGTGGAAAAAACAGGAAAATTGGGTGTTGGAAGTGATCAGGCAGAGAAAACAAAAAACAAATGTACAGGAGTGATTTGCAGAGCCGTCAGGTTTGTGATTGTATTTGAGTTATAAATAGGATAAAATAATAGCATGAAATAAAAGCATAGTTTTCATTCTGTCTCGCATATTTTGCAATTTCCGGATTAGATAATAATGCAGAAAACTTTTGAAATCTTGTTTTATAAGATTTAATCATATACACCCTTGCCTATATTTTAACACAATGAAAGGAACCTGCGAACAGATTCCTTTCTATTTTTTTCCTTAAGTTTATGATGTTGCGTTGGACGGGTGGTCCTGATTATCTCTGATCATATTTCGGATGGCAGGTGTCACAGTCATAATCTCGAAGACAGGGATCATTTTCCCATCAATCGTCGGTACAAGCTGCTGTGAGATAACGGCCTGCAGAACCATAGATAGCTGCACTGCGATCTGATGCTGCTGGTTTGGCGGGAATACGTCAATGATACGGTCAATTGTGCTGGCAGCACCAATCGTATGCAATGTTGAGAAGATCAAATGTCCGGTCTCAGCCGCCGTCATTGCGACCTGCATAGTCTCGTAGTCGCGCATCTCCCCAAGTAGGATAACGTCGGGACTCTGGCGAAGAGAAGCACGCAGAGCAGTCACATAGCTCTCTGTATAGACGTTGATCTCACGTTGGCTGACGATACTTAAGTCATGTCTGTGAAGGAATTCCAGAGGATCCTCCAGCGTGATGATATGCTTCCTATAATGATGATTGATCGCATCAATAATACAAGCGAGTGTTGTAGACTTTCCGCTTCCGGCAGTTCCCGTTACAAGGACAAGACCTTTAGAAAAATTAGAAAAGTCAATGATCCGTTGCGGGATTCCAATCTCAGTCGGATTTGGCAGAGAGAAGGAAATGATTCGAATCACAACGGACAGCGCACCCCTTTGCTTATATGCACTGACACGGAAACGTGACAATCCCGGGATAGCAAAAGAAAAGTTGTCGTCACCGCTTTGTTCGAAGTCATTCACATCACGATTTCCGGCCAACTGGTAGATTGGAGATACAATGTTACTCGTATCGGCAGGGGGAAGATTTTCCCCATTTTTTCTAGTGATAATTCCATTGATTCGCATGGAGCATGGAAGACCGGCGACGATAAACACATCGGATGCACCTACTTATTGAATCAGCTTCATAGAGTTGTCGGCATCCCACGCATTGGTTGCTACTTCCTTCCAGGATGTGATCGTATAGAATCCGGAGGAAGTCGTCCATGGGTCATTCAGTGTTAAATCCACTTCCTGAGCCTGTGAGTCGTCAACAGTAGTAGTGTAATTAAGAGTAGCTGAATTAATTTCTATAGAAAAGTTTAAGTTCACATCCATATCCGATTCACTAAGCATTGCTTCAATTTCAGAAAAATAAGAGCTGGAATCAGGGGAGATCTGATAGGACTTCGCAAGGATTCCATCAATCTGATCTAGAATCTCTTTCGCCTGATTCGATGCTTTATAATAATTTGTACTATGTGCAGTGAATTTGTCTGCAGAGCTCTTATTACCGGCTGCAGAAGCAATTGACGGATATACAGTAGATGCTGAAACAAAAAATGTAAAGATCACAACAGGAAAGAATGAGATCACATTCTACTACACAAAGAGAGCGGATCTTGCTTACACAGTAAACTATTATGAAGAAGGAACAACAACGAAACTTCACGATAGCAAGAAAGTAGAAAACCAGACATTCTGTCAAGTGGTTTTGAGATATTTTTTGAAAAATCTCCAAAGCGTATAGTTGTGCGTAAAGTCAATCAGGCAACATCTGCTTCCTGCAAAGCCATTGTTTCTCTTGCAATCAGAGCCTTTACAAGCTCCTTCTGCGTGTGCTTTGCGTTCTCTGCGGGCATTGCATTGACAACGAAAATCGTGTCGCCGATTCTCTCTACAAAGCCGGTTTTCATTTTCTCCACGGTCATCACCTCCCTAGTATAATAATGATGTAGTCTTGATTGACTACATCATTATTATACTAGGAGGTAGCGATATGCGTTATTTTGAATTTGTTCATAACCTTGGCTTACATGCCTGGGATATTCCAGCATTAGTTGCCCTGGTGATTTTAGTAATTATGATTATTGTGCATCATAACAATCAGAAAAAGCGTGATGATGATTTTGAGAAAGAGCTGGCAGATAAGATTCAGGAGATTCGAGGAGAACAGAACTCAGGAAATGATCAGACCGCAAGAGTATAGGAGGGAGATATATGGCATATTTATTTGAACATACCAAATTTGGTTTTTGCTGGTTGGACCTTCTTGCATTGCTTATATTGCTGGCAGTAATCGTTGTATTCGGTGTCAGAAATCGAGACTTGAAAAAGCAGCAGAAAGATCTGGAAGATCAGCTGGATGACCTGTATTCAGGAGATGCGAAAAAAGACAATTCGGTGATACAGGAATAAGCGGGAATGAAAAGATCGTGAAGTAAAAACAAAAGTTTAGAAGAAATTCTTAAATTAGAAGAAATTCTAGGATGAAATGGCAGCCGGGGCAGCAATGTTCCGGCTGCTGTTTCTTTTAGTGAAACTCATTGACATGCAGCAAGGAATTGCCGTATTTTAATGAGTAGAGTATCGGACTTGGGAATCCGTTGGAACAGATAAGGTTTTCAACTCCGATCGGAAGAAGAAAGAAGAAACAGATGCGCAAATACCGTGCAGTGATAACATTAGAATTTGTTGTCCTGATCGTACTTATTATGGTGTTATTCTATGCTTTGATGGGAATTTCAACAGTGCAGGGAAACTCTATGTATCCGATATTGCACAGTGGTGAGAAGGTTGTGTATAACCAAAGAGTCAGTGATTATAAAGCCGGAGATGTGATTGTCTTGAAAAGACCGGATGGAGAAGAGTTTGTGAAGCGAATCGTGGCTGTGGCCGGGGATACTGTGAATATACAGAACGGCAAGCTGTATGTGAACGGAGCAGAAGAAAAGCAGGAAGGAACGCTTGGTGAGACACTGACTGAGGAAAACAATCAAGTAAGCTATCCATTGACGGTAGGTGATGACCAGATCTTCGTACTGGGAGATAATAGAGAAGTGTCCGACGATTCCAGAGCGTTTGGAGTTGTTGATATGGATGATGTGAAGGGAAGAATTGTCTGGTATATGGGACGACTGTAGCGAGCAGTGGACAGTACTGATTGGTTACAAGGCAATGAAAAAGAAATAGCATAAATGAAAAGGAATACTGGAGTTCCGAATTTGACAAAAAAGGCACCTATAAAGGATGAATTAAACAAGCACAATGAATAGAAAAAATTTACAATGAGAATAATCAGTCACTAGGTGGAGTCTGTCCAAAAACAGATGAATCTTAAGACAATAAAAAAGATACATCAAATATGTATCAGAAAGGGAAATTATGAGAAGGAAAATGAAATGGAGGGTGCTTGCAAGTGCTTGTGCAGCAGCGGTAGCTGTGACATCTATGCCGTATATGGCAACGCAGGTCCATGCAGAACCAGCGGCTGTAACGCAGCAGACCGGTAATAATGATCTGAAGCTATGGTATACGAGCCCGGCAGATATTACCAAGTATTACCAAGGATGGCAGGAAAAGTCCCTTCCTATAGGTAATGGAGGAATCGGTGGAACGGTATTTGGTGGAATTACCAGAGAACGTATCCAGCTCAATGAAAAATCACTTTGGTCAGGAGGACCAAGTGAGAGTAGAAAGAATTACAATGGAGGTAATCTGGAGAATAAAGGAAATAATGGAGCGACAATGAATTCAATCCATGAGTACTTTGCGAATGGCCAGGATAATTCTGCAACTAATCTTGCAAAAAGAAACTTGATAGGTGCAAGTGATGATAACGGAACAAATGGATATGGATATTATCTGAGTTTTGGAAATATGTATATCGATTTTAAGAATGTATCATCCAACAGCGATGTGAAAAATTACACTCGTGATCTGGATCTGAATACAGCAATTGCCGGTGTTAATTATGATAAAGGAAGTACTCATTATTCAAGAGAGAACTTCACAAGCTATCCGGACAATGTTATTGTTACTCATATCACAGCAGACGGTTCTGAGAAGATCAGTCTGGATGTAAGTGTAGAACCGGATAATAACAGAGGGGATGCTGTTAATGGGATTGGTGATAGCAGCTATAAGAGAGATTGGGATACAAAAGTATCAAATGGATTGATTTCCATCAACGGACAGCTTAAAGACAATCAGATGAAATTCACATCCCAGACGCAGGTTATTACTGACAATGCCGGTACTGTGAAAGATGGGAATGGAAAAGTAAGTGTTTCCGGAGCAAGTGAGGTTACCATCATCACGTCTATAGGAACAGATTATAAGGATGAATATCCGTCCTATAGAACAGGCGAATCTGCGGATGAACTGACAAGTCGTGTGAAATGGTATGTAGATCAGGCGGCAGCGAAGACATACGAAGAACTGAAAGCAAATCATGTAAGTGATTATCAGAAGATCTTTGACCGTGTGGATCTGAATCTTGGACAGACAGTCTCAACAAAGCCAACAGACGAACTTCTTTCTGCATACAAAGCAGGAACTGCAACAGATGCTGAAAGACGTCAGTTGGAAGTTATGTTATTCCAGTATGGAAGATTTATGACAATTGAGTCTTCCAGAGAGACAACTACAGATGAGAATGGTTATGTAAGAGAGACACTTCCTTCCAATCTTCAGGGACTGTGGGTAGGAGCGAACAATTCTCCATGGCATTCAGACTACCATATGAATGTAAACTTACAGATGAACTACTGGCCGACATATTCTACCAACATGGCAGAGTGTGCAGAACCACTGATCGATTATATCGATGCTTTGAGAGAACCGGGGCGTGTGACCGCGGCAATCTATGCAGGAGTTTCCAGTGCCGAAGGTGAAGACGTGTTACTGCAAAAATTTATGCAGGTGTGGATCAGGGATTTATGGCACATACCCAGAACAATCCGTTTGGATGGACATGTCCTGGATGGGACTTTAGTTGGGGATGGTCACCGGCTGCAGTACCGTGGATCTTACAGAATTGCTGGGATTATTATGAATATACTGGAGATACTTCTTACTTAGAAAATAATATCTATCCAATGATGAAAGAAGAAGCTAAACTGTATGACCAGATGCTTGTTCGTGGAGCAGACGGAAAGTTGGTATCTTCACCGGCATTTTCACCGGAGCATGGACCGGTTACAAATGGAAATACATATGAGCAGTCTTTGATCTGGCAGTTATATGAAGATACGATTGAAGCTGCAGAGGTACTTGGAAAAGATGCCGAGCTGGTAGCTACATGGAAAGCAAACCAGGCAGATCTGAAAGGACCAATTGAAGTTGGTGATAGCGGACAGATTAAAGAGTGGTATACAGAGACAACTGTTAATTCAATGGGTGATGGATATGGTCACCGTCATATGTCTCACTTGCTCGGACTTTATCCTGGAGATCTCATCACAGAGGACAATGCAGAATGGTTTGCAGCAGCAAAGGTTTCCATGCAGAACCGTACGGACGTGAGTACCGGATGGGGAATGGCACAGAGAATCAACAGCTGGGCAAGACTTGGTGATGGAAATAAAGCTCTTCAGCTTATTGAGAACCTGTTCAAGAATGGAATCTATGCGAACTTGTTCGATTATCATGAGCCAAAATATTTCCAGATTGATGGAAACTTCGGATATACATCAGGTGTAGCTGAGATGCTTCTGCAGAGCAATGCAGGATATATCAATCTTCTTCCGGCAGTTCCAGACGCTTGGGCTAACGGAAGTGTAGATGGATTAGTTGCACAGGGTAACTTTGAAGTATCTATGGACTGGGCAGATGGAAATGTAAAAACTGCTACAATCCTTTCTAAGAATGGCGGAGAAGCAGTTGTGCAGACAGCGAATGCATCTCTTGCAACAGTGATGGACAGCGACGGAAATGTAGTTGATGTGACACCTGTAAAGGAAAATCGTATCTCTTTCGCAACAGAAGCAGGAAAGAGTTATACATTAAAAGACATTCCGGCATCCGCTACTGTGGCAGCTCCGACAGGACTGACGGCACTTCGTGCAGATGATGAAAATGTAAATCTTTCCTGGAACGCTGTGACAGCAGAAGAGGGAAGCAATGTAACATATAATGTATATCGTCAGGTAGAAAATGGAGATGTGATCTGCATTGAGACAGGTTTAACAACAACAACTTATAAAGATACAACAGCATACAAGACACTTGGAGCAATGAAATATCAGGTGGCCGCAGTTGTGGATGGAATTGAATCTGAAAAGAGTGCAGTAGTAACTGTAACAGAGCCGATTGGCGCAGGTAAGATTGACAATGCTGATGAAAGAATCGCATATGTAGGTGAATGGGGCAACTGGACACAGGATAAAAATGTCAACTATATGGATACAATTCAATATCTGAATAGTCCAAAGGGCGGAGAGACTGTTACTCTTACATTTAAGGGAACAGGAATCAAGGTGATCGGCTGTACCAATAAAGACAGAGGTAAGATTGAAGTATTTATCGATGGTAAGTCTCAGGGCGTAGTTGATACATATAGTGCAAGTACAGTGCGTCAGAAGGAATACTTCAGCAAAGATGACCTTAAAGCAGGAATCCATACACTTCAGCTGAAAGTTCTCAACGAGAAACAGGCTGCAAGTTCTGGTACAAAGATTGAACTTGATGCATTTGAAATTCTGGATTCAACACTGGTAGCACCGACAGGTGTGACAGTAAGCTCCAAATCCGGAATGACTACAGTATCCAAAGCAAACAGCACATTACAGTTAAAAGCAACTGTAGAACCGGAGAATGCAACAGATAAGACAGTTACATGGAGTACGTCTGATGATAGCATTGCAACAGTAGATGATAAAGGATTGGTAACATTCTTAAGTAAGAACGGAACAGTTACTATCACAGCAACATCCGCTGCAGATGCTACAAAGACTGGAACAATTGAACTGAAAGTTGCAATCAAACAGGATGTGGCAGAGGTTGAGACAATCGTAGAAGACGGTAACGTGCCGGCGTCAGGAGACTATGGAACAACAAATAACGCAATCACATGGCATGGAACATGGACAAACTGGGCAGGAGAACGGGAGAAGCATCACGGTGGAACAAAGACAGAGAGTAAAAATACGTCAGACGCTGTAGGAAGTTATTTTGAATATACATTCAATGGAACTGGTGTAGAAGTTTATTCTCAGAAGCATGCTAACTTTGCAAGCTTTGATGTTTATATTGATGGTGAAAAGATTGGAAATTATTCATTAGAGGGATCAAGTAACGGAGATAATCAGCAACTTATCTTCTCAAAGAAAAATCTTGAGAATGGTGAGCACACAATCAAATGTGTGGCAGTAGAGCGTGACGGAAAATATCAGATTAACTTGGACTACTTAAAGATCTTTTCACCAGGTGAAGGTGTAGCAGTTGATAAAGCAGAGCTCCAGACATCAGTTGAGGCAGGAGCAGCACTTGTTAAATCAGAATATGATGAGACAAACTGGAATGCATTTATGGCGGCATATAATGACGCAGTTGAGGTAATGAATAATGCTGATGCAACACAGGAGACTGTTGCTGCAAAGAAAGAAGCATTAGATGCAGCAATCAAAGCACTTGGAGAACCGAAAGTTCCTACAGTAGAAGACCAGACAGGTTCAGCAGTTCTTGTGGAAAGCAAGAAAGTCGTACTGAAATGGACGAAGGTTCCGAAAGCAGCAAAGTATAAAGTAGTTGATGCAGAGAATAGAATTGAAGAGATTGTAAGTGACACAACTTTAACACTGGAAAATCTGAAACCTGGAACAACTTATAACTTCAAAGTATATGCTCTGAATAGTGCAGACGTTGCATCAGAGAAGGCAATTGAGATCAGCAATGTGGCAACAATGGGTGACGGATCAACAAAAGGTGAGATCGAGTCTGTTACAAAGACTCCGGTTAGTGATGATTCTGTAAAACTCACATGGACATTAAAAGAAGGCTCCTCTTTCGCAAACTATGATGTTTATGTAAATGGTGAGTTGAAAGGTAATACGAAAGATCCAGAGTTCACACTTAAGGGTCTTGAGGAAGGAACATGTGTTGTTAAGATTGTTGCAAAGACAGCAGCAGGACAGTCAGCACTTCCAAAGCAGTTTTCTTTTGAAATGAAAAAGAGTGTAAAAGTACTCAGTGTAACAAACCCAGAAGGAATTTCAGTAGAAGAAGGAACTACATTCAAGGAGCTTAAATTACCAAACAAAGTAACTGTCACAGTGACAGGAAACCTGAATGAAGAAGTAGAAGTAACATGGGCAAAAGATAATTATCAGACAACACCGGGAACTTACACATTGGAAGGAACACTGACAATGGGTGAGAATATGAAAAACCCAGATGACGTGAAAGCTTCTATTAAAGTAACAGTTACAAAAAAGGCAGAAGAGCCGAAACCGGAAAAAGACGCAGACTATACAGCGGTGAACGCAGCAATAGAAAAAGCAGAAAAGATTGACAGAAGTAAATATACAGAAGAAAGTCTGAAAGCTTTGGATGATGCAATCGCAGCAGTAGAAAAAGGTCTGAAAGAATCCGAACAGAGCAAAGTTGATGCAATGGCAGAAGCAATCAATAAGGCATATGCGGAATTGATTGAAAAACCTGCAACTGATAATGATAAGAAAGATGATTCTAAGAAAGATGATTCCAAGAAAGATAATTCTAAGAAAGATAATTCCAAGAAGAATAATTCTGATAAGAAGTCAGGTGCGGTTAAGACCGGAGATGCAACTCCACTGATCTTGTGGGGAGCTGCGACAATACTGGCAGCAGGTGCCAGCGTTACAGTTATTTTACGCAGACGTAAAAGAAGATAAAAATTTTCCTGAAAAGTAAAAGGAAAGAAGTTTTCAAGAATTCTTTCAAAAGAAAGGGCTGGCATGTGCCAGCCCTTTCTTGGTATAAATATATTACTCCCTTTTTACATGTGAATATAATTTACGGTATTGCCTTGGTGACATTCCAACCTTCTTATTAAAGATCTGTGAGAAATAAGATTGGGAAGAGAAACCTGCACTGGAAGCAATCTGTGTTACAGAGAGATCAGAGGTTGTCAAAAGTTCTTTGCATGCTTCGATCCTTCGATCTGCTAAATAGTTGATCGGAGATTGACCAATGCATTCTGTAAAAGAATGTGCCAGATAAAATTTATTGATATGTGTGATCTCAGCTAATAAATCCAATGTAATATTTTGGGAATAGTTTGTATCAATATATCGTTTAGCTAATGCACATTCCTTAGAAAGCTGGAAAGAGGATTCAGAAATAACAGAAAGGTTTTGCTTTCTGGAAATGTATACCAAAAGAACCTCAAGTAATCCGTGACAGACTTTTTCAAATCCGGGTTTTTGTTCTTGAAATTCATGCATCATTAATTGTGCAAAATTAATAAACTGATTTTTATCAGAACCATAACTATAGAAACTATATCCTTTTGAAGCT
>OGGS01002123.1_pt1 | contig 11663 bp, 9 predicted proteins | sample 1571281 | NCBI WGS metagenome assembly OGGS01 (sample SAMEA2582042, study PRJEB24529) | metagenome | biome: Human gut stool | place: China | collected 2011 | reverse complement strand
TGGAAGATCTGGAATACGGTGCCACCATGCGGGACGACGACAGCCGTGCAGTGCCGCTGGAATACGACAAGCGTTTTCTGGAGGACGGCGAACTGGACGCACTGGCAAACTACTACGCTTCGATCCAGAACGAGGACGTGGAACTGTTCCAGTCCTGCACCGTGGAAAAGTACATGGAATCCCTCTATGAAAACGCCTACGGCGGACTGCTGGACGACAACGCCTATGTCACCCAGCAGAAGGAAAGCTATGAAAAGCAGCTTAGCGGTGACATTCACTTCTCGCAGATTCTGGTGAACGACTGCCTCAAACAGGACGAAACCGGCTCCAATGCGGAATACCTCACCGGCATGCTGAACGAGCTGAACGAGGACAGCAACTATTGTACCGACCACATGGAAAGCTGCAAAACGCTGACCGTACAGCCGGTACTCACCAACGGCACTGATACGGTCTACTGCGACGAAGTCACCGTGTTCCTCATCGAACTGGACAACCAGTACTATGTCTGTGCATAAAAGACAGCACTTCACAAAATCACATGCTTAAGGAAACACTGAATAAAGCTTGTGCGTAAGATGCGTCGTCAGATTTTTCGGCAGATTGCACAGAAATTCCGCAGGCATACTGGATGTATGGCAAGGGATTTCTGGGCAATATGACGGAAAATCTGCAAGCAGATTGCGTGCAAAGCCGTCAGGCGGGCTTTATTCAGCGTTTCCTTAACTTACGCAGTCGGTTCTTCAGGAGCCGGCTGCGTTTTTTCGGTTTCAGGAGCAGCGGCTTCCGGCTTCTGATAGATCGTAACAATGTCCTCCTCAGCTTTCACCTGCTCCTGCTCCTGTTCCTGTTCCTGCTGCCGTTCCTCTTTTTCACGGCATTCCCGCAGCTTTTCCGAGAGGTTCCCCATGGCTTTCCGATACCGCCAGAACAGAAAGATCATGGCGAGGATATACACCACGGTGACGATACCGAGAACGATTGCCAGTTTATGTTCGCCCATAGATGTCCGATCCTTTCTCAATGTCCAGAAAACCCCGTCCAAATACAGTAGCTGGACGGGGTTTTCTCTTTTCACTTTTGGTTGGAGTAGCTGGATTCGAACCAGCGCATAGCGGAGTCAAAGTCCGGTGCCTTACCACTTGGCTATACCGCCATAACAGATACCATTCTATCGAAAAAACAAAGATTCGTCAAGTCTCTTTCATCAAATTGGCTGGTTGATTGTTCAAACTGCCTATTTACAAGAAATATAAAGAGGCTGAAAGACATTCAACCTCTTTATATTTCTTGTAATTGTTGTAGATAGATTACTAACACGTATGTTTTGATTATTGTCTAATCAAGTAATCAAAGGCTCCGATAGCAGCTGTAGCACCAGATCCCATGGAAATAATGATTTGTTTGTAGGCGCTGTCAGTACAGTCACCTGCGGCAAAAATACCAGGGATATTTGTTGAACCAAATTTATCAACGATAATTTCTTGGCGTTCATTGAGTTCAATACCACTGTCTTTGAGCCAAGTAGTACTTGGTACAAGACCAATTTGGACAAAGACACCTTCAAGATCAAGATGTTTTTCTTCGTTTGTATCACGCTCAACGTAACTCAAACCAGTTACATGATCTTGACCAAGAATTTCTTTGGTTGCAACGTTCTTAAGAATGGTTAGATTATCAGTTTTAGCAGCTCGTTCTTGTAAGACTTGATCTGCCTTTAATTCAGGCAAGAACTCTAAGACTGTAACATGTTTAGTAATACCGGCTAAATCTAAAGCCGCTTCCAAACCTGAGTTACCGCCACCGATAACTGCAACATTCTTTCCTTCAAATAGTGGACCATCACAGTGTGGGCAGTAAGTAACCCCTTTATTGCGGAATTCTTCTTCACCAGGAACGTTGATATTACGCCATTTGGCTCCGAGAGCTAGGATAGCAGTTTTGGATTTTAAAACGGCACCGTTAGCCAGTGTCACTTCAATAAGTTCTTTCTTTTCAATGCCAGTAGCTAATTGACTTTTGATGATATCAACATCATAAGATTTCGTATGCTCCTCAACTTGGGCCATTAACTTAGGACCTTCTGTATATAGCGTACCAATCATGTTCTCAATGCCGACTGTCTCGATAACTTGTCCACCAAAGGTTTCTGCTAAAAGACCAGTTTTTAAACCTTTACGGGCAGCATAGATGGCCGCACTGTTTCCAGCAGGACCACCACCAATAACCAAAACATCATAGACACCTTTATCAGCGAAAGCATCAGCATCAAGTGGGCCGTCCAATTTTTCTACCAGCTGTTCGATGGTTGCACGACCAGATGTAAATTCTTCTTGATCTTTGTAAACCGTAGGAACGGACATGATACCTTTGGCTTTGACCTCATCCTGATACATTCCACCTTCAATCATGGTGTGAGTGATATTTGGGTTCAAAACAGCCATTATATTAAAGGCTTGAACGACGTCAGGACAATTATGACACGTTAATGAAACATAAGTTTCTAAGTCGATAGTTTTATCAATTTTCTTGATACGTTGGATAACATCCTCATCAACTTTAGGCGGACGACCAGAAACTTGCAAGAGGGCTAAGATGAAAGATGTGAATTCGTGGCCCATTGGTAAGCCTGAGAAAATAACACGACTTTTTTGCCCTTTTTGTGCAATACCAAAACTAGGTTGACGTTTTAAATGTGTTGATTCAAGACTAATACGGTCAGACATAGCGACAATCTCGTCTAGAAATTCTTTTACTTTTCGAGAATTATCGTCATCCCCTAAATCCGTTTGTAATACAATATCAGATTCTAGTAAATTTAAATATTGTCCTAATTGTGTCTTGATTTCTTTATCTAAGACCATGGATACCCCCTGGTTGTTAAATTTTACCTACAAGATCTAAGCTAGGAGTCAGTGTTTCAGCTCCTTCTTTCCATTTGGCTGGACAAACTTCACCTGGATGTTGACGAATATACTGAGCAGCACGAACTTTATCAACAAGTGTACTTGCATCACGTCCAATACCATCAGCGTTGATTTCCATCATTTGAATAACGCCATCTGGATCAATGATGAATGTACCACGTTGTGCGAGACCATCTTGTCCAAGAACATCAAAACCTTGTGAGATGTGGTGTGAAGGATCTCCAATCATAGGATAAGTAATGGTTCCAACAACATCTGAGTCATCATGCCAAGCTTTGTGAACAAAATGAGTATCAGTAGAGACAGAGTAAACCTCTACACCGAGAGATTTAAGAGCTTCATATTGTTCTTGAAGGTCACCGAGTTCAGTTGGACAAACAAATGAAAAGTCTGCAGGGTAGAAGCAGAAAACAGCCCATTTTCCCTTAACATCTTCATCTGTAACAGTAATGAATTCTCCGTTGTGATAAGCTTGCGCTGAAAATTCAATAATTTCTTTTCCGACTAATGACAAAATAATGTCCTCCTCTATTTTTGATAGCCTAATTATAAACAAAATACTTATCAACCTCAAAGAAAACGATTGCAATTTTAATAAGGATGATTTTTTTCTAATGGTCAGCCTGATTTTAGAGCTTGTCAAATGTCACTTTTTTTGATAAACTACTATAGTTGCGTAAAGTGACAAATACTCATTCTAAGCCGATTGTGGTCTTGTTGCCGCAGGGTGGGACTGCAAGTCTAAAGCTTAGAAGAGGAAAAAACAATTTTTAAGGAGAAATACTCATGGCAGTAATTTCAATGAAACAACTTCTTGAGGCTGGTGTTCACTTCGGTCACCAAACTCGTCGCTGGAACCCTAAGATGGCTAAGTACATCTTCACAGAGCGTAACGGTATCCACGTTATTGACTTGCAACAAACTGTAAAAATGGCTGGTACAGCTTACGAATTCGTTCGTGAAGCAGCAGCTAACGACGCAGTAATCTTGTTCGTTGGTACTAAAAAACAAGCAGCTGAAGCAGTAGCTGAAGAAGCAACTCGTGCTGGTCAATACTACATCAACCACCGTTGGTTGGGTGGTACTCTTACAAACTGGGATACTATCCAAAAACGTATCGCTCGTTTGAAAGAAATCAAACAAATGGAAGCTGATGGAACTTTCGAAGTTCTTCCTAAGAAAGAAGTTGCACTTCTTAACAAACAACGTGCACGTCTTGAAAAATTCTTGGGTGGTATCGAAGATATGCCTCGCATTCCAGATGTAATCTACATCGTTGACCCACACAAAGAACAAATCGCTGTTAAAGAAGCTAAAAAACTTGGTATCCCAGTTGTAGCGATGGTTGATACAAACGCTGATCCAGATGAGATCGATGTAATCATCCCAGCTAACGATGACGCTATCCGTGCCGTTAAATTGATTACTTCAAAAATGGCTGATGCTATCATCGAAGGTAACCAAGGTGAAGATGCTTCTGCAGATTTCCAAGAAGCAGCTTCAGCTGATTCAATCGAAGAAATCGTTGAAGTTGTCGAAGGTGACAACAACTAATCTTTAAGATTGGTTAGGGCTAGATGCCCACTAAAGATACGACAAACACCTAAGGGGCGGGGCTCAGCCCTGCCCCTTAGTTTGATAAAATAAATTTGGAGAAAAACAAAATGGCAGAAATTACAGCTAAACTTGTTAAAGAATTGCGTGAAAAATCTGGTGCTGGTGTCATGGACGCTAAAAAAGCATTGGTTGAAGTTGAAGGTGATATCGAAAAAGCAATTGAATTGCTTCGCGAAAAAGGTATGGCTAAAGCAGCTAAGAAAGCTGACCGTGTTGCAGCTGAAGGTTTGACTGGTGTTTACGTTAACGGTAACGTTGCAGCAGTTGTTGAAGTTAATGCTGAAACTGACTTCGTTGCGAAAAACGCTCAATTCGTTGAGTTGGTAAACGAAACAGCTAAAGTAATTGCTGAAGGTAAACCAGCTAACAACGAAGAAGCACTTGCATTGACTATGCCTTCAGGTGAAACTCTTGAAGCTGCATACGTAACTGCTACAGCTACTATCGGTGAAAAGATTTCATTCCGTCGTTTTGCAGTTGTTGAGAAAACTGATGCACAACACTTCGGAGCTTACCAACACAACGGTGGACGTATCGGTGTTGTTTCAGTTATCGAAGGTGGAGATGATGCTCTTGCAAAACAAATCTCAATGCACATCGCAGCGATGAAACCAACTGTTCTTTCATACACTGAGTTGGACGAACAATTTGTTAAAGATGAATTGGCACAACTTAACCACGCTATCGATCAAGATAACGAAAGCCGTGCTATGGTTAACAAACCAGCTCTTCCACACCTTAAATATGGTTCTAAAGCTCAATTGACTGATGCTGTTCTTGCTCAAGCTGAAGAAGATATCAAAGCTGAGTTGGCTGCTGAAGGTAAACCAGAAAAAATCTGGGATAAAATTATCCCAGGTAAAATGGACCGCTTCTTGCTTGACAACACTAAAGTTGACCAAGCATACACACTTCTTGCTCAAGTTTACATCATGGACGACAGCAAAACAGTTGAAGCTTACCTTGAATCAGTAAACGCTTCAGTAGTAGAATTCGTTCGCTTTGAAGTTGGTGAAGGTATCGAAAAAGCATCTAACGACTTTGAATCAGAAGTTGCAGCTACAATGGCAGCAGCTCTTAACAACTAATTCTAGTTGCTAGATAAAAAGAAAAGAAGTTACGTGAATGAATCGTAGCTTCTTTTTTTCTTGCTATAAAAAAACGTCTGAGCATGCCCCAGACATTGAAAAAGTAATTAATGAGCGAAGGTATTTACGCCAAGTAGAAGAGAGAGTGTTCCCATGATGATACCTGCAAGGATAACCCCAAGCATAACAGCAATAACACTACGTTTAAAGTCCCAATCTAGGATAGAAGCTGCCAGCGTACCAGTCCAAGCTCCTGTTCCTGGAAGTGGAATTCCGACAAAGAGTAGAAGGGCCCAGAAGATTCCCTTATCTCCAGCGGCTTTTTCAAGTTTTTGGCCACCACTGTGACCTTTTTTAAGACACCAGGTAAAGAAGCCACCAATTAGAGGTTTATCTGCCCCCCATTCGAGGACACGGCGGGCGAAGAAGAAGATAATTGGAACTGGAATCATGTTCCCAATGACACAAAGAATTAGGGCTTGCCACCAAGGAATACCTGAGGCGATAGCGACAGGTACGGCTCCACGGAGCTCGACTAGGGGAATCATAGAGATTAAAAGTGCAATGATATATTTCATGAGTAACCTTTCATAGGGAAATAAGAGATGGGACTAGTACTACTGTTAAAGTAATAAAAGTATCTGTGAAATGAGTCAAATTAGGAGGTTGGGATGTCTCTGACCAATGCTTAAAGTACCTAATATTTTAGTCTTTTTTATTGTATCTTATATGTCCTCTAATGACAACTTTAAAAAGCTTTTTGAAGGTATAGTTTCCCATGTGCTAACATTTTTGGTATAATAATAGTCAGTTATAGTCAAATTAGACTGGAGGAATTAAAATGGCAAGAAATACATCAGATAGTATAGAAGAATATATTAAAGAATTGCTGGGCCAGTCTGGAATTGCTGAGATTCAACGCTCGAACTTAGCAGATACTTTTCAAGTTGTACCGAGTCAGATTAACTATGTTATTAAGACTCGTTTTACAGAGAGTCGTGGTTACATTGTTGAGAGTAAGCGTGGTGGCGGCGGTTATATTCGTATCGTCAAGGTTAGATTCTCCGACAAACACCACATGATTAATGATTTGCTTCAAAATTTAGCAGATGAGCTCAGCGAGCAGGTCTTTACAGACTTAATCCAGTTGCTTTTTGATGAGAAAATCATCACCGAACGTGAGGGTAACTTGATTTTAGCGACTGCTAGTGATGACATTCTGGGTGAGGATTCAGCTGCGATTCGTTCGCGTATTTTACGCTCACTTTTACTTAGATTGGATAGAAAAGGAAATTAGATGACGACATATTCAAGAAAAATGCAGGCCATTTTCCATCGAGCTCAGCTTGAAGCAGAGCGTTTTGGAAGTCCTTTCTTGGAGACTTGGCATGTGCTTCTGGCTATGGTTGAAGTTCCAGGATCTGTAGCCTACCTAACATTTACTGATTTTGAGGATCGCATTCGTGCGGAAGAGATTGAGACAGCTGCTGTGTTGGCTATGGAGAAAAGTCCAAAAGACTTGTCTGACTCAGATATTATCGATTTACGTGCACAGTCACATGCTTTAGAGGCTATGTTGCAAGAGGCAGAAGGAATCGCTAAGGTGACTGGTGCTGTAGAGGTAGGGTCTGAACACGTATTGATGGCCTTTCTCCTTCATAAGGATTTGATGGTTTGTCGCCTCCTTGAAGTCGCTGGTTTTCAATATAAGGATGATAGTGATAAGCCTCGCATTATTGATTTGAGACGTTCTTTGGAGCGTTACGCAGGTCTCAGTAAGCAAGATTTGAAGGCCATTCACGACCTTCGTAAGCCTAAAAAGTCAAAGGCATCAGGGAATTTTGCTAATATGATGCAGCCTCCTCAATCGTCTACTGGGGAATTGGCAGATTATACCAAAGATTTAACAGCGGTAGCTGAGTCAGGTGCTCTCGATCCTGTTATTGGACGTGAGAAAGAAATTTCACGCATGATTCAGGTTTTAAGCCGTAAAACGAAGAACAATCCAGTTCTTGTGGGTGAAGCAGGTGTTGGTAAGACGGCCCTTGCGCTTGGTTTGGCACAGCGTATTGCTTCGGGCGAGGTACCTTTTGAGTTGGCTGATATGCGTATCTTAGAGCTTGATATGATGAGTGTGGTTGCCGGAACACGTTTCCGTGGCGATTTCGAAGAACGTATGAATCAAATCATCGATGAGATTGAAGCTGATGGAAAAATCATTCTCTTTATTGACGAATTGCATACGATTATTGGTTCTGGATCAGGTATCGATAGTACCCTGGATGCGGCTAATATTTTGAAACCTGCTCTAGCACGTGGGACTCTTCACATGGTTGGAGCAACTACTCAAGCTGAGTACCAGAAGCATATTGAGAAAGATGCGGCTCTTTCTCGCCGTTTTGCTAAGATTACAATTGAGGAGCCAAGTGTAGCTGAGGCGATTGATATTCTAAAAGGCCTACGGTCGTCTTATGAAGACTATCATCGTGTAACGATTACTGATGAGGCGGTTGAGACAGCAGTCAAGGCAGCCCACCGTTATTTGACGAGTAAAAACTTACCTGACTCTGCCATTGACCTTTTAGATGAAGCGAGTGCAACTGTTCAAGGTCGTATCAAAAAAGAAGCTAAACGTGAGATAACACCTTTGGATGAAGCACTTCTATCTGGGGATATGAAGGCTGCTGTTAAACAATATAAGGCTAGCCAAAAAGCAAAACTACCAAAACCTGCCTTGGTAGATACAGATCAGATTATGCAAACCCTTAGTCGTCTATCAGGTATTCCTGTTGAGAAGATGACTCAGGCGGATAGCAAGCGTTACTTGAATCTGGAAGCAGAGCTTCACAAACGTGTTATTGGTCAAGACGAAGCAGTTTCAGCGATTAGTCGTGCTATTCGTCGTAACCAGTCAGGTATTCGTACTGGCAAACGTCCGATTGGTTCCTTCATGTTCCTTGGACCTACTGGTGTTGGTAAGACAGAATTGGCCAAGGCTTTGGCGGAAGTTCTCTTTGATGATGAGTCTGCTTTGCTTCGCTTTGACATGTCAGAATACATGGAAAAATTTGCGGCTAGCCGTCTGAATGGAGCTCCTCCAGGTTATGTTGGATATGATGAGGGTGGTGAGTTAACAGAAAAAGTTCGTAACAAGCCTTACTCAGTTCTTCTCTTTGACGAGGTAGAAAAGGCTCACCCAGACATTTTCAACATTCTCTTACAGGTTTTGGATGATGGTGTCTTGACGGATAGTCGAGGTCGTAAAGTCGACTTCTCAAATACCATTATCATAATGACTTCGAACTTGGGGGCGACTGCTCTTCGCGATGATAAGACTGTTGGTTTTGGTGCTCGAGACATTTCTCATAATCATCAAACTATGCAGTCACGTATCATGGAAGAGCTTAAGAAGGCCTACCGTCCAGAGTTTATCAACCGTATTGATGAGAAGGTTGTCTTCCATAGCTTAGAGGAAGAACAGCTTCGTGAGATTGTCAAAATTATGGTAAAACCGTTGGTTTCAGCTTTGGCTGAAAAAGGGATTGACTTGAAATTCCAACCAGCTGCCCTCAAGCATTTGGCTAAAGATGGCTATGATGTTGAGATGGGTGCTCGTCCATTACGTCGCACGATTCAAACTCAGGTTGAGGATAAGTTATCTGAGCTCTTACTAGGCGGCCAAGTAGTGAGTGGACAAACCCTTAAGATTGGTTGTTCGAAAGATAAATTAACCTTTACAGTAGTGTAAAGAATTAAAAAAAAGACAGATTACAGGTGTAATTTGTCTTTTTTGGTGTCAACAGGAGTCAAGATAGAGTCAATCTTGCTGTAAAGTTGGGTAAAAGAAAAAGCCGAGCAAGGCTCGACTATATGGATTAGAGTTTTTCGTTGACAAAGGTGACAAAGTGATTCCACCAGACCTTGAGGAAGAAGCTTTTCTTAACTTCTTTACCAGCAACCAGTTCCATGCTAGGCATACCTTGGTTAGGCAGGTAACCTTCTCCGACAAGTGACTTATCTTCAAAGGTAGCAGTTCCAACCTTGTCTCCTGGTTCGACAGGAGCTTGGACCTGGATTGTGGTGACCTTAATATGTTTACTATTGTTAGCATCTATTTTCTGGATAATATTAAAGTCAGATTTAGCAACAGCAGTTACTTGCTTAGATTTACCATCAAGGACATCGGCTTGACTTTTGCCGATGGCTTGTCCTTTCTTGGCAATGATAGACAACGTAGTTAAGCAGGTCATTGGTTGCAGTGAAACGGGCATAGTCGTCGGTGTCGGTATTATCAGCATTCATAATGACTGTGATAATGCTCATGCCACTTTCATTTGAGTGGGCCACGAAGGAAGCACCGGCCAAATCGGTGGTTCCTGTTTTTAGACCATCAACTCCCTTGCGGTAACTAGGTTGTCCCTTAAGCATGTAGTTGAAGGTTTTAAGTTTGTTGACACCATCAAAATCAGCCTCGGTTTTTTTAGTGATATCGAGAATTTCAGGATATTCTTTCACTACGTGTTGTGCAATGATAGCAACATCTTTAGCACTCATGGTGTTTTCTTCGTCAGATTTAGAGCCTGGATAGATATTGTCACCTAAGTAGGAATTATTAAGACCAGAGGCATTGACAATCTTGGCATCAGTGATACCCCAATCTTTAAGTTGGGCTTTCATCATATCGACAAACTTGCTTTCGGTTCCACCGATTTCCTCAGCTAGAGCAATGGATGCACTATTGGCACTGGAAATAAGGGTTGCGTCAAGGAGCTGTTTAACAGTGTACTTACGGGCATCTAGTGGAATATTAGATACTCCGGCACTGACAGTTAGTTCAAAGGGATAGTCAGAAATCTCAACTTTGCTATTCCATTTGAGGTCTCCCTGATCTACCGCTTTATACACCATGTAGGCCGTTAGGAGCTTGGTAATAGAGCCAATCCCTGTAGAGGTAGTGGCATCCTTTTCGTATAAAATTTTGCCAGTATTAGCTTCGACAGCGATGGCATGTTTGGCTGCGGCATCATATCCTTTTTTCTTATCTGCTGCAAAAGCAGGGGCTACGCTTCCCAGACAGAGTAAGAAGGTCATCATAAGCGTAATCAGTTTTTTCATGGTTTGTTCCTTCATGTGTTTTGGATATTTATTATACCACATTTTGAGAGGAACTTAAGGTGTTGAAAGGGAGCTTTTATCATTACATGACTAATTTTTAAGGCAATATAAAACTACCTTTTAGCGATCAAAAGGTAGTTTTATGTTTACTTGTTTCCTGTAAAGAAATTAACGATATGATTCCACCAAACTTTTAAGAAGAAGCTTTTCTTAATAGATTGGTTGGCTGTTACAGAAACTTGAGGTGGCTCAGAGATGTAACCTGTCCCTACGAGATCCTTATCATCAAAAGTTGCAGTTCCGATAGTATCACCTTTTTTGATAGGTGCCGTTATGGTTTTTGCTTTGATTTTAACAGCATCATTTTTACTATTTATTTTTTGAACGACCGTAAGGTCTGACTCGAGTTTAGCAGAGATGGTTTGGCTATCTCCATCAGCTACCTTAATATCATTTTTCTTGACGATTTGTCCTTTGGTGTTGAGGGTTTTGATTTCCCAGTTTTGTGTCACATAATCTAGCAACTCATTTGTGGCTGTGAATCTGGCAGCTTCATCTTCTCCGCCATTATCCGCATTCATAACAACGGTAATCAAGCTCATGCCATTTTCATTGGAGTGGGCCACAAAGGAAGCCCCTGCAAGTTCTGTCGTTCCAGTCTTGAGTCCATCAACACCTTCACGATAGCTGTCTTGGCCTTCCAACATGTAGTTGTGCGTCGTTAATTTGTTATCACCTTCGAAATCAGCCTCGGTTTGCTTGGTGATTTCAAGTACTTGAGGGTAGTCTTTGATGAGGTGGTCTGCAATAATGGCAACATCTAGAGCACTCATAGTATTTTCGTCATCTGCTTTAGAGCCAGGGTAGCGGTTATCGCCTAGGTATTTATTATTTAGTCCTGAAGCGTTGTACAATT
>OGGS01002119.1_pt1 | contig 11679 bp, 10 predicted proteins | sample 1571281 | NCBI WGS metagenome assembly OGGS01 (sample SAMEA2582042, study PRJEB24529) | metagenome | biome: Human gut stool | place: China | collected 2011 | reverse complement strand
TGCAGCCGCTTCGCGAATCATATGGACCGTGACGGAATTTAATTCTACTGGTGTTTCCAATGCTTTCACTTCATGAAAGCCCACTTTCAGTCTTCCCGTATAGTAACCGATGACTTCATCTTTCGAATTTACTTTAACGGCGTAAATCGTTTTATCTTCGCCAAGCCCAACCAGCCGGAACTGCCCGGGCGGAGAAATAACGCGCCAGCCGCTGTCATCCCCGTCAAAAAGATACATAATGCCCCGCTGGCTGTCATCGTAGAAGAATTTATCTTCATCATAAAAAACGGCAATCTTACCGATATGGGATGTCTGCACATAAATGCGGCGGGTATCATAGTTTGCATCAGTACGATAAATACGATACAGTCCGTTTCCCACCTCCATTTTCATATACACCGCATTCGTCGCAGTCGAGTATGCCACATCCACAATTTTGGCGTTTCTCGGCAGATCCTTAATCGGCGCATCCGATTCATGGGTCGTTCCTTCCGGATTATACCTTGCCAGAGTCACATCCCAGCGTCCGCCCTTCCAATGAATGGGATACATGGCCATAAGCGCCAGATTACGGTCAGGCATCCATTCAAAGAAAGATACGCCCTGTCCTTTCAGATCCACTTTCTGCGGCGTGTTCAAACTGTCTGAATTATAAATCGTCACAGAATCAGCGGTAACATCAGCCATATAATGGTAGTCATGGGAATAATAGGCTTTCCCCTTCACCGTAATTTTGCTGAATATCTTCCGTCCTGCCTTATCAAGAGCCTCCGTATTTTTATCTTTTACATCAGATACCCCGTAATCTGAAGAAGACAAAGGCGCAAAGAGTACCTGATCAAGATAAAAGTACCCGCCCGCCTGCAGTACCGTACCGATGACACAGCAGGAAACAAATGTAAGAAATTTCTTATTCATCAGTTCCCTCCTATTTCACGATAAATGCCGTCGGAATCATACGCTCTCCAAGAAGATCCGCCGGTTTATTCACTACATTGCCGTTATAATACAAGGTCGTACTGGAACCGCCGTCCAGATTCGCCGCAATATACGCGCCTTTTTCATACATAATATTCTGCACATCCACCAAAGTGGCCCCGATACTGTACCCCGGCTGGCGGCCGTCAATAACAAGAAACATCATGGTTCCGTCTTTTTTCTGTCCGATCGCGGAACGCGGACTGATCCCCCAGCCGCCGTCACCGCTGCGGATAACCTTTTTGCCGTTCATGATAAGTGGCGGGCCGAAGGTCAATCCCTCTGTCACACCCAAATCATGAAGCTCCTTTTTATTATAGTTTCCGGCAATCAGGTTCCCTGAACGTGTCATTCCAACAAAATCGACCCGTTCTTTATCATCTACCTGCTGCCCAAGCAGATACTTTCCTTCATGAATGATAAACCCATAGGGCAGGCGGCCGGTTCCCGTACCATTGGGATCATAAAATCCCCCGCCGTTAATTGCAGCAACCGCATTATTCTTCTTTGCAATGCGGCTCGTCGTATCCCCTTTTTCCTGAATATCTTCAGCCGTTGCCACCTGTATCCGCTGCGGATTGGGGATTTCCAGAAGATAACCCACGAAACGGGTCGTTTCAATCTTCTGCAAAGACAGCGTGGAATCGGTACGCGGTTTAAAGGAAAGAACTTGCGTCTGTTCCGTCGTTTTGACTACACCCAATATTTCATTTAATTCCTCCTGGTTATACAGCCAGGTAATGTACTGGGGATGGCGGGAACGCATGATAGCGCCTACCACGGCACGCTTCAAATTTCCAAACGGTCCGAAAAGGACAATGATCGGAGAAGTAGCCGCAAAGAAAACCAGCGTAACTACGATAAACCGAAATATAAGGCTGTGAAATATTTTACTCATCATTTCTCCTGATTTTATAAAGGCGCATAGTTATCTTTCGTCAATCGTTCCATGAACCGCGCCAAAGAAACATTATTCCCAATGTATACGCGTTTCAGGTCATAAGGGTAACTTCCCACATGGACACGTCCGGCATCGGTAGTTACTGCCAGCTTGATTCCTGCCTTTTTGCAGATATCAATCACTTCGTCATCATAATCTCCATACGGATAAGCAAACCATAGATTATCAATTCCCAAATGATACTTGAGGGCTTTATTCGCGCCGATAATTTCGTTTTCCTTCTCTGCCCTCGTAGGCAGGTTATGCAGCTTGGGATGGCTCAAAGTATGGTTCGCAATGGTTACTGCCCTGCTGTCCGCCATTTCCTTCAGCTGTTCCCAGGTCATACGGTTGTAAGATTTACCCACATCATCAGTAATAAGAAATAAAGTCCAGGGATAACCGAATTCTTTCATCATGGGGTACACGATAGTATAGCTGTCCAGATACCCGTCATCAAAAGTAATACATACCGGTTTGGATGGAAGTTTTTCCCCTTTTGTCACATAATCATATAATTCCTGCATCGTAATGGGATGGTATCCATGGTCTTTCAGGTACTGCATCTGTATACGTAAATTATCCTCCGTCATGACGGCGGAATTATTTTTCATGTCCCCGATCATATGGTACATGAGAATGGAAACTCCTTCAGGCACGCTGTATTCTACATCAGCATCACGATGTACAATCGCTGTTCCCGGTTTGAAATTCGGATCTTTCACCTTAATGGAAGAAGCCTCCGCCATATTCACAGCATCTTCTTTCGGCACACCTGATTTCCACATGCCGCAGCCGCCAAGGAAAACCGCGCCGCTGATTCCAAACAAAGCGGCAAATACCGCCGCGCTCTTTTTCCAATGAGACAAAAACATACTTTAACTCCTCGTAAGCACTTCGTCAAAATGACAATACATAATTTATTTTACTACAAAACAAACTTCATGTCATTTTTGGAAGACCATCGTAATCATCAGTGCCTCCTGGCTCCATCTATTTTTATGACCAACATTCAAGAATATATGTCCCGTGGTATAATAGGAAATATCCTCGGATAATCATCTCATGCATTACACATAAAGAAAGGAAACTTATGAAAAGAATTTTTTCTATACTTATCTTTTTTGTCAGTTTATTCCTGCTCGCTGTCCATCCGGCTTCGGCAGCACCCGCTTCCATCACGAATTTCCGATGGACGGCAAGAAACGACGGCGACCCGCCGTTTGTCCGTATCGCTATGGATTTGTCCCATGCAGTAAAAGCAGAATCCGCTATTGATGAAGAAGGGAAAAATTTTCAACTGATTTTAAGAGATACTGCCAAGGGTTCCGCTCTCCATCAATATGAAATGGATGAACGGGCTATTGATTTCGCCACTGTCTCAGAAAAAAACGGCGACACCTATTTGGATGTCCTCATGACAAAACCGCAGAAGATGGAAAACATCCGCGTCTTTGCCTTACGCCCTGACGCAAAAGCAGGCAAACCTCATCGTCTCGTTGTAGATAACCCTATTATCGGTGCCAAAAAGAGTTACTATAAATCCGTAGATAAAGCGGAAAAGCGAAATGCCGCAAAAGCAGCAAAAGAAGAAATCACTTCTTCGACACCTGCCGCACCGGCACCTCCCATAAAGGACGTCCCTGTTTCCGCTGAGGCCAGGCAGGCCCTGAAAGGAAAAATCATCTGTCTTGACCCCGGTCACGGCGGTACCGATGTAGGTGCCATCGGCCACTTGAATAATAAAGAGATTTATGAAAAAGACATCACGCTTCCGATCGCCCTCAACCTGCGCGATCTCCTGACTTCAGCAGGTGCGAAAGTCGTCATGACCCGTACCACCGATAGAGATGTCTACGGCCCTTACGCTTCCGATACGGCGGAATTGCAGGCACGCTGCGATATTGCCAATGAAGCCCATGCCCATGTCTTCGTTTCCATTCACATCGATTCAATCTCCAATCCGCAGATTGACGGCGTTACAGCCTACTACTACGTAGGAAGCGATAAATCTCTCCTGCTGGCGCACATGCTCCACCAGGCGACGCTGAACAGTCTCTCCATTCCGGATCGGGGTGTCAGAGCAAACAACTTCTATGTCACCGCCCATACCACGATGCCCTCCGTCCTCATGGAAATGGGGTATATTTCCAATGAACACCGTTTGAAGATGCTGACTTCCAAGTGGGCACCCAAGAGTATTGCCAAGAGCCTTTTCAACGGCCTTGTAGATTATTTCGCCCAGACTGATTAAGGAGGATGCCATGAAAAAGATATATCTGCTCGGAGCGGCATTTCTTATTTCGCTCGGTATCACAGGCTGCACCCCGGCCACAACCGCCACACCGCCGGCATCAAAACCGGCTTCTACCGTTGAGCAGCAGGAAAAAGAAGTATCTCTCACTATTTACCGTCCTACGGAAGATGCTATGTACCTTGTGCCGGTCACCGTGAAAATGAAACTAAAAGATGATCCTCCAAAAGCGGCACTGGCTGCCATGATTGCCGATGATCGTAAACAGAAATACCCGATCCTTCCGAAAGGGTTATCTGTCAATACCGTCAAGGTAAAAGACGGCATTGCCACCGTCGACTTTTCAAAAGAGCTTCTAAACATGGATAAGAGCACCACGACGGAAGAACTTTTCACCGCTATGACAGTAAACACGCTCACTGAATTCCCGGATATTAAAGAAGTAAAATTTCTGATGAACGGCAAAGCCATCACTCACCTTTCCGGTCACAGCGATATGACAAGAACTTTCAAACGGATGAATGACATCATAAAAAAATAATCAACTGAAAACAGGGATCCTCCATAAGAGAAGAATCCCCGTTTTTTATTGAAAATTTTCAACTCAATCATACCGCTGTTCTTTGATCCGCCGCGCCAAATCGCGCTTCGCCGCTTTCGCTGCCATGTCCTGCCGCTTGTCGTACAGCTTTTTCCCTGTAGCAAGACCTATTTCCACTTTAATTTTCCCATGGCGGAAATACATTTTCAGCGGTACCAGGGTATATCCCTTCGTCTTCAGGGTATTTTCTATTTTTAAGATTTCTTTTTTATGGAGAAGCAGTTTCCTTGTCCGAAGCGGGTCATGATTGAAAATATTTCCCTGCTCATACGGACTGATATGGGCATTCCAGAGAAATACTTCTCCTTTCTGCACACGGGCAAAACTGTCTCTTAAATTCACCCTGCCGGCGCGGATGGATTTTACTTCCGTTCCGGTAAGCGCGATGCCGCATTCATAGGTTTCATGAATGAAATAATCATGATAGGCCTGGCGGTTTGCGGACACAGGCGGCGCATTTTTTTCTGCTGCCATTATTTCTTTTTCCCTTTACCTTTCTTTGCTTTCTTTTTTGTGCTCGATTTGGGACGGGATCCTTTTCTTATACGCCTTTCCAGATTAAGCGGTGATCGGATCTCCCCCATGACGAAATCCAGCTCCCGTTTTTCCTTATCCGCTTTGACAAGGGTCACACGCACCGGCATCCCCATGGTGTATTTCTTCCCGCCGCGTAGCCCTTTAAACGTCATGGTGTCTTCCTGATAAACGTATTCGTCATCATCCATGGAATCGATATGGACAAGTCCTTCCACTCCGTTATCCAGTCCGACAAATATGCCGAACCGGGTAAGCCCTGTAATATGGGCATCAAAAGGCTCTCCAACAAAAGGAACCATGTATTCCGTCATTTTCAGATCGGTTGTATCTCTTTCCGTTTCCACCGCATTTTGTTCCGTTTCGGAGCAATGCTCCACCGCGCGGAGAAGAAATTCCGTCTGCTTTTTCAGCTGTGATTTATTCAGCCTGTTCCAAAGAGCTTGGCGGATGAGCCGATGAACCATGAGATCAGGATAGCGGCGGATCGGCGACGTGAAATGGGTATAGCAGGTAGACGCTATACCGAAATGCCCTTTGTTCTCCGTACTGTAACACGCCTGCGGCAGAGATCGGAGTGTCATGACCTGTATGACGGCTTCGATCTCTTTTCCTTTCATGCTTTCCATAAGGCGCTGCATATCTTTCGGTTCCGGTTCTTTTGGCAGCTTTTCCGCCACTCCGAAAATTGCCATCATCTTTTTTAAAGAAAGGAGCTTATTTCCGTCCGGATGGTCATGAATGCGATATACAGAAGTATGTCCCGTAGCTTCCAGGAAACGGGCGACCGTTTCATTGGCGGCAATCATGGCATCTTCAATCATCTTTTCCGCATCGCCGCGATTCCGTTTTTCAATGCGGAGCGGAGTGCCTTCCTCATCAAGAATCACTTTATATTCAGGGAAATCAAATTCCAGAGCACCCCTGTTTTCTCTGTTTTTACGGAGGATATCAGCACACGCTTTTAAATCCCGGAGCATAGGCAGGTATGGCTTCAAATCATCAGACGCCACCCCCGTTTCAAAGGCCTGATTTATCTCCGGATAGTTGCAGCGCCGCGCCACGCGAACCATGGAAGGCGTAATCTTTTCCGCCGCTACCTTCCCGTCAGGCGCCACATCCATAATGCAGGACATGGCATAACGGTCTTCATCATGATTCAGACTGCACAAATCGTTGGAGAGCTGGAAAGGCAGCATAGGTATAACGCGGTCTGCCAGGTAGACGGATGTCCCGCGGCGATATGCCTCATCATCAATTAAACTTCCTTTCCTCACATACCGGCTTACATCGGCGATATGAACGCCCAGTTGATAATGGCCATTTTCTTTTTTCACACAGTAAACAGCGTCATCCAGATCTTTCGCATCAGGGCCGTCAATAGTCACGATGGGAAGGCTGCGGAAATCCTCCACTCCTTTTTCCTGTTTTATTTCCCTGGGAAAAGCATCGGCTTCCGCCATGAGTGCTTTGGAAAACACATGGGGCAGCCGGTGCTGGGTGATAATGATGTCGATATCAATCCCTTTATCCCCCTTATAGCCGATAAGCTCCGTCACTTTCCCCTCGGCATTTGCCCTCGCCCCGGGCCATCTTGTCACTTCCACCATCACACGGGCACCGGTGACCGCTTCCAGTTCCTCTCCCCGTGGTATTTCAATCACCATATCGATCTTTTCGTCAATCGGTACAGCTTTTCCTCCAAAGGATGTCATCTCATAAGTGCAGACAAAAGTATTTTCCGCTCTTTCAACGATGCGGAGGACTTCCCCCTCCGTATTGTGACGCCCCGTTTCTCCTTTTTTTATACGCACTTCCACGATATCATTATTGACCGCATTCAGATGATCACGGTCAGCAATGTACACATCTTCATGCTCCTCATCCGTGATCAGGAATCCGAAACGCGGTCCGTAAGACTTGTAGACCCCCTGCAGAACCATGCCGGGACGATATGATAATTTCTCCTTATCTCCCATTTCCTGTCTCCTTCAATAAAAAAGGCTTGCCTCGTGCAAGCCCCAAAATCCTCATTAAAACGTATTCATATACCGCCCGAGCACAAGACAAAGCACGGCGAATAGAATACCGAGCACAACGGTAAATTTCGAAAGGACAGCATCTTTACCGCGGGATTTTCCCCCCATCATCCCTTCCGCACCGCCGCCAATCGCACTTCCCATGCCGGGCTGTTTGGATTCCTGGGCAACAACCACGATGATCAAAAACAAAGCCACTACCATCGTTATTCCAATTAAAGCGTATTTCACAGTACTTCCTCCTATGCATCATGAAAGATACAGTAAATTTTATATGGATAATATCAAAAATTAGTATATAACACAGCCGCTTTTAGGTCAACTTTTTCCATAAAGCACCTCTGTCACACTACTTTCTTCTTAACCTTTCCAGCTTATCCTGCACGGATGAAGGAATGTGCCTTCCGATCTCACTCCGTGGATTCGCCATATTATTCCGGCGGATAAAAATCGTCTGCACTTTCTTATCTTCATTCCACAACCGCACCAGATCGGAAACTGCCATACGGTAAGCACCGTTCCCCAGCACCTGGTTCTGTTCCGCGCCATCCGATGTCACAACGAAAATAGAACGATACTCATCTCGCCTTTTATATGATTCCATTTCAATATAACTATCCGCCGTCATTTTCGACGGTGTGTACACCACATGGAAAAAGGGGGAAACCGTTTCCACTTTCGCTTTTAAAGAACGGCTATTCCCGTCAAAAACGACAATCACCTCCACGTCGTTATGAGCCCCATAGTCCTGCATAAGATCTACCAGCTTTTTGCGGCTCGACTCCAAATCGGTTCGAGGAAACTCTTCGGGAAGCCAAAAGATAACATTATATCCGTCAATCAAGTATAAATCTTTCATCTCAATTCCTCTGCCGGACTGCCTCATACATGAGAAGCGCTGCGGCAACAGATACATTCAGAGATGACACTTTGCCTTTCATCGGAATGCGTACACAGAAATCACACATTCTTTTGGTGAGAGGACTTATGCCTTTTCCTTCCGCTCCCATAACGATAACCAGAGGACCTTTCAAATCCGCCTGATACAGATCACCGCCGTCCATATCAGCGCCGACTGCCCAAAACCCCCGTTCTTTCAGTTTCTCCAGTGTCTGCCGGATATTTCCGATTTGACAGACCGGAAGATAAGCAAAAGCACCTGCCGCCGTCTTCATGGCGGCCGCCGTCACCGGTGAACTTCTATGCTTGGGAAGCAGCACTGCCGCCACCCCCGCACATTCCGCCGTGCGGACAATCGCGCCTATATTTCTCACATCTTCCACACCGTCAAGAAGAATAAGCAGGGGATCCTTTCTTCCACAAGACGAAAGCACCTCTTCCAAATCAGCATATGCATAAGGCTTCAAAGACGCAGCCACTCCCTGATGCCGGACACCTTCCGTCAAACAGTCAAGCTCCCTTTCCTCCGCCTCAATAACGGAGATACCGAAACGTTCCGCTTCTTCCGCCAGCGCTAAAAGGCGGCTGTCCTTTTTCCCCGATTTTATGAAAACTTTTTTTACCTGTCCTGCACGCAGAGATTCCAGTACGCTGTTCCGGCCGCCGATAAAACAGGTTTCCCCTTCCTTTCTCCTGCTCCCAGAAGAAAATCCCCTTTCCCTACGCATGGATTGGTCTCCGCTCCTTCTTTTCTCATGCGGATCGCATTTCCGTTCCTTTTTATCAGGGAAAACTCTTCTGTTATTCATCGTGAAACTCCCTTGTCAAATAAGAAAGCCCGCGTCCCATAAGGAAATCAAGCCTTTCTTTCTGCCGTGACAGATAGAGATACCCCAGGAGCCCTTCAAATGCTGTAGACTCCCTGTATTCCTCTACGGTAGCGCTTTTCGGCACTGTAGAATGGGTATTCCTTGCCCTTTTGCAGACTTTTAATTCTCTGTCGGAAAGTAATTCTTTTATCTCAAAAAGGATACGGCTCTGCTGGCGGGCGGACACCATCTCCGATGCCAGGCTGTTTAATATCTGCACATTGTAAATCCCTGTATCGATCAGCGCTTTTCTGACAAAAAAGGACCAGCATGCATCACCGATATACGCCAGTGTCAGCGCATCCATGGCAAAAATATCCTGTTCACCCAATTCAGGGGATCCTATCCCCAGTTTTTGCGCCATTTGCTTTTTCAGAAAAAGAACCCTTTTAAACTCCACGTCTCTTCCACCTTGCACCGGTCGGCGTATCTTCGATTACGATACCTGCGGCATCCAGCCTGTCACGGATTTCATCGGCAATTTTGTACATTTTTTCTTTTCTCGCCGTCTGGCGGACTGCCAGAATGACATCCATCAGATCATTATAAGATTTGTCATCCGGAGAATCCGTCTTTTCCCATACCTCTTCAAGAATTCCCAAGATGTCCATAATCGTTTTCAAAGCGGTATACGCCTTTTCTACCGATTCATGATCCACACTGAGGCCGCCGTCTACCGCAGTCCCGTAAATATTGATTGCTTTCGCCAAGTCAAACATGGCGCCGGTGGCAAGTCCCGTATTGAAATCATCATCCATCGCTTCATGGAAGGCCTTCAGCGACTCTTCCGCCGCTTTCTCAAGAGAACGGGAGGCGTCTGTTTTTTCAGCACCTTCTTTAGCCGCTAATTCTTTCAGCCGGCCGATGACCCCTGACAGACGTTCCATATTCTTCTCCGCTTCGTCCAGACGGTCACGGGAATAATCCAACGGATTTCTGTACTGGACAGACAACAGGAAATAGCGGAGCGCATCGCCGGAATATTCTTCCAGCACGTCCTTCGCCAGGAAGAAATTATTCAAGGACTTGCTCATCTTTTCCGAGTTAATCGTAATAAATCCGTTATGCAGCCAGTAATTGACAAACTTGCACCCCGTGCATCCTTCCGACTGGGCGATTTCATTTTCATGATGCGGGAAAATCAGATCGCTGCCGCCGCCATGGAAATCAAAAGTCTTTCCCAGATAATGGACAGACATGGCGGAGCATTCAATGTGCCAGCCGGGACGTCCCTTTCCCCAGGGACTTTCCCAGAACGGTTCACCCGGTTTGGCCCCCTTCCAGAGAGCAAAATCGCCGGGATTGCGTTTTCCCTCATTGACCTCGATACGTGCGCCTGCCAGCATGTCATCAATCTTACGTCCGGATAACGCCCCGTAATGCTCAAAAGTAGAAATATCATAATAAACATCATTTCCCAGTACATAGGCATGGCCTTTATCAATCAGCCCCTGCACCATGTCAATGATATCCTGCATATGATCAGACACACGGGGATACACATCCGCCCGCCGCACATGCATGGCGTCCATCACTTGGAAATAAGCATCAATATACCTGTCGGAAATCGTTTTCCAGTCAGACCCCTCGGCATTTGCCTTATTAATAATCTTATCGTCCACATCAGTAAAATTCTGCACAAACTCTACTTTATAGCCGATATGCTTCAGATAGCGGCAGATCACATCCCAGGTCACCGCCGGACGGGCATTCCCGATATGGGGGTGATTGTACGGTGTGACGCCGCAGACATAAATCTTGACTTCCCCCGGCACCAGCGGCCGGAATACCGTTTTCTCTCCTGTCAGCGTATTATACACCTTGATTTCTTCCATCTTCATTCCTCCAAATCTCATTCACTCATACAAATCAAAAGACCGCCGCCTCACAGAGACGGTGGCCCGCAATTCCACTCTGCCGGCTGAAAAGCCGTCCATACATTAACGCACATTCACGGAAGAAGATACAAGAATCCGATTCCTTCCCCTCTCCAGCTCACAAATGCATTTCCTCAAACTCATGACAGACGGCTCCCATCGCCCCGCCCTCTCTTCAGACATGAAGTAAGAATACTTCTTTTGCTCATCGCCTTTACATTCAATTGGAAAGCACAAACAGCTGACCTGGTTTTTGACCCCACACCCGCCTGCTGGAGCGTTCGCTACCCGGCACTTGCCTCTCACTACTAACCCTCTCGATTTCCTCGGCAGGACTTACTTCTAAGCCGCACCATGCTCAGTATTCTTTTAAACACCTTACGTGGATCGCTTTGCCTGCGACTGGCATCGACTTTCAACCACAGACCTGTTAATGCTTATGTATCATTATAGAAGTTTTTATATAGACAGTCAATATTGATTTTTATCAATCAGTGCGCCGGCTGCAGATAAAAGAAATATTTTCTGTACCCTCCTTTTCACAAGAGAAAACCGCTCCGAAGAGCGGCCTCCCATCCATTTTATTACCTTGCGCCTTTTTGCTCCTTTTCATAAACGATTTTAATCGTTCCCCTGCGTTTTGCGTCAAATTGGACTCGTCCCGGTTCCGTCCGCACAAAACGATAC
>OGGS01002097.1_pt1 | contig 11807 bp, 10 predicted proteins | sample 1571281 | NCBI WGS metagenome assembly OGGS01 (sample SAMEA2582042, study PRJEB24529) | metagenome | biome: Human gut stool | place: China | collected 2011 | reverse complement strand
GTTCAAGGACAATAGCCAGTCTTAATGGCAAATCAACGACAGCTACAACAGTGATAGCAATTCGCTTGATATCGCTCTCGACTTCATGAACCGCCGTCCCGACCACAAAGGCCGCCGCCGTACGCTTGTTCTCAGCGATATCTTCCAAAGCGGTGAGGAACCAGCTGAACTCTATCACGAGGTCAGTGACTTGGCCCGTAAGCGTGGCGTGGTGAAGTTCATCGGTATCGGTAAGGTCATCAGTGAGTATGCCGACGAGATACAAATCGCGGAGAAGTTCTTCTTCGAGAGTGTCGGTGCCTTCATCCATAGCGAAGTGTTCAAGAGTCTGCGCGACGAGGTCATCCTGCTCAAGGGAGCCCGTAGCTTCGGCTTCGACCAGATCACGGAGCTGCTTGTGCAGAAAGTGCATGAGACGGTGTTGGAGGTGAACCTTGGTGCTGTGGTGAAGAACCTCAACTACTACCGTTCGTTCATGAAACCCGAGACCAAGCTTGTGTGCATGATCAAGGCCGATGCCTACGGTGCCGGTAGTGTGGAGGTCGCCAAGACGCTCCAGGATCATCGTGTCGACTACCTCGCCGTGGCTGTCGCTGACGAAGGTGCCATGCTCCGCGGCAATGGCATCACCAGCAACATCATGATCATGAACCCCGAGATGAGTGCCTTCAAGACCATGTTCGACTACGACCTGGAGCCGGAAGTCTACTCTTTCCGCCTGCTTGACGCATTGGTCAAAGCCGCAGAGAAAGAGGGTATCACAGGCTATCCCGTACATATCAAGCTTGACACTGGTATGCACCGCCTCGGCTTCGACCCGGAGAAGGATATGGACGAGCTCATTGACAGACTGAAACATCAGAACGCTATCATCCCGCGCTCGGTCTTCTCGCACTTCGTGGGCTCTGACGACAACTCGTTTGACGACTTCTCAGCCCGTCAGTTCCAGCTCTTCGACGAGGGCAGCAAGAAACTGCAGGCTGCCTTTGACCATAAGATTCTCCGCCATATCGACAACTCCGCCGGCATCGAGCACTTCCCCGAGCGCCAGTTGGATATGTGCCGCCTGGGTCTCGGACTCTATGGCATCAACAGCCGCAACAATCAGATCATCAACAACGTGTCGACGCTGAAGACGACGATTCTGCAACTGCGCAACGTGCCGGCCGGCGACACCGTGGGCTACAGCCGTAAGGGTAAGATCGATCATGACAGTGTCATTGCCGCTATACCTATCGGCTATGCCGACGGACTGAACCGTCATCTCGGCAACCGACACTGCTACTGTCTTGTCAACGGCAAGAAAGCAGAGTATGTCGGCAACATCTGCATGGACGTAGCCATGATCGATGTCACAGGCATCGACTGCAAGGAAGGTGACTCGGTGGAGATCTTCGGCGACTATCTGCCCGTGACCGTGCTCAGCGATGCCCTTGACACCATCCCATACGAGGTGCTCACCGGCATCAGTAACCGCGTCAAGCGCGTATATTATCAGGACGATTAGTCCCGGAAAAAGAAAGAGAGAAGCAGACGCCGACAGAAACTCTGCCGTCTCTTGCTATAACAACATAGAGGCTGCAATGACGAGTTGTAGCCTCTTTTTCATATCAAGGTCCTAATATTCATATCAAGGTTCAACTTATGCAGAATCGTCGAAAGCGGCATCTTGTACTTTGGATAGTCTTTGGTGTCCTCGTCTTGCTGACAGTCGTGGTGGGAGGCGCGAGCTGGTACATGCTCGACTATGCGCTTCGTCCCTCTTTCAACAAAGGACGGCACGAAGCTTATATCTGGAAGCGGGTGCAGCGCAACTATCCGTCGTTGCGTCCGTGGATCGACAGCCTGCGGACCAACCACTGTCTTCACGATACCGCTATCGTCAATGCCCGTGGCGACAGTCTGCATGGTGTCTATCTCTTTGCGCCACGCCGGAGCAACAAGGTGGCTGTGGTTGTTCATGGCTATACCGATTGTGCCGTCTATATGCTGCCTTGGGCAAAGGTCTATCAAGAGATGAACTACAATGTCCTCTTACCGGAGCTCTATGGCAATGGCCGTAGTGCAGGCGATCATCAGCAGATGGGATGGTTGGATCGCTTGGATGTGCTCCGGTGGATAAGCATCGCCAACCACTGCTTTGGTTTGAGCAACCGACAGTCGCGCATGGTAGTGCATGGCATCTCCATGGGTGCGGCGACGACGATGTGCGTCTCGGGTGAGCAGACACCGGCATTCGTGAGAGCCTTTGTCGAAGATTGCGGTTATACCAGTGCGTGGGACGAGTTCGGCAGTGAGCTGGGCGATCAGTTCGGTTTGCCGTCTTTCCCGCTTCTCTATACGGCCTCCGCCCTCTGCCGTCTGCACTATGGCTGGTCATTTGGCGAGGCATCGCCGTTGAGGATGGTGGCGCGCTGCCACAAGCCGATGCTGTTTATCCATGGTACGAAGGACGATTTTGTACCGACGTGGATGGTAGAACCGCTCTACAAGGCAAAGCCCCAACCTAAGGAGAAGTGGCTTGGCCAGGGTTCCGCCCATGCCCGCAGTCTCCATGATCATCCACAAGCCTATCGTCGCGTGGTGAAGCAGTTTGTGGAACGCTATGTAGAACCATAACTCATTATCTTATATGAAATCCTTTATTCCTATGAAGAAATATATCTTAGCAATCATTGTATTGGTGAGCTGTCTCGCTTGTCAGCCTACCGAGGACGAGAAGGCGGCGCCGTTGATGAAAAAGATAGAAATGCTCTACCATGATGGTCAGTACCAGGCAGCCCTCAATGCCATCACCCAACTGCGTGCCCGGCATCCGCGGGCTATCAAGAGCCGTCAGCGGGCATTGGTCATCTGGCAAGACGCAAGTCTGAAGATGACCCAACAGGACGTCGGACGCACCGACTCTGCCTTGCAGGCTACCATTCAGCAGATGAATAGCGAGTGTAGTCTGCTTCGCCGTAACCAGTTGCGTGTCAAGCGCGATTCCCTGCTGGTACGCTATGATGCACTTTGTGGTACGGTCAGGATCATTCATGCGCGACAAAAGCAAAACAGGCAATAGACGTCGGCTTGGCTCATCCGGGAGATAGATTCTGGCGTGTAGAAACTATTATTATACTCTTCATATCTGTTATAATCGTGTTACAGTCAAAGACAGCGTAGAGCATTCATTAAGCAAAAGTTTGCTTATGTGATTTTTTTTTCGTAAGTTTGCACAAACGTTGAACCATAAACTCTATTGTTTCTAATCATCCAACAAGATCAAGTGTATGAAAGATTTTTTTAAGATGACCGGTGCGACTATTGTCGGCCTCTTTGTTTTCTCCGTCGTGGTATTTATGATCTCCATGATGACGCTATCGGGTATCATGGCTTCCAAGCAGTCTGCGGCGAGCGTGAAGAAGAACAGCGTCCTCGTCTTAAAGCTTGATGGATCATTGACAGATCATAGCAGCCCCTCAATGCGTGACGAACTGCAAGGCAACACCAGCCAGACTTTGGAGGATGTGCTCACGGCAATAAAGCAGGCAAAGACCAACGATAAGGTAGCCGGCATCTATCTCGAGGGCGGTAGCTTCAATGCCGATCCGGCTCAGGTAGAAGAGATATACGATGCCTTGCGGGATTACAAGATCTCGGGAAAGTGGCTGGTGGCATATGCCGACAGTTATAATGCTTTTACTTATTATTTGGCCAGTGCCGCCGACAAGATTTATCTTAATCCTCAAGGTGCCGTAGACTGGCATGGACTGGGTGGAAAGATGGAATACTTCAAACCCTTGTTGGATAAGATTGGAATCAAATTCAATGTCTTCAAGTGCGGTAAGTACAAGAGTGCCACAGAGCCGCTGATCAACGACCACATGAGTGATGAATCCCGTGCTCAGACCACAAGGTTCATTCAAGGTACGTGGGATAAGATCGTGGTGATGGTGAGCAAGAACCGTAAGATCAGCGTTGATACACTCAACGCATACGCTGACCGTTACATAGGGGTAGAGGAAACGAAAAACTTCCAGAAATATCATCTCGTCGATGGATTGCTTTATGCAGACGAGATGAAAGCCAATATCAAGAAGCGTTTGGGATTGGATAAGGATGACATGATCCCGCAGGTGTCGGCCGGTGACCTGGCTTCCACAGTTAAAGAAGGCGACGGTGACGAGATTGCCGTGTACTATGCCGAGGGAGAAATCGTCGACGAGGCTACACCGCAGTCGATGTTCAGTAGTGGTAGCACAATTGTTGGAAAAGATATGGCCGATGATCTCAACGGCTTAGCCGACGATGATGACGTGAAGGCTGTCGTCATCCGAGTGAACTCACCGGGCGGATCAGCTTATGCATCCGAGCAAATCTGGCATGCCATCATGGAGTTGCGTAAGCGTAAACCTGTCGTGGTGTCGATGGGTGGTTACGCCGCTTCGGGTGGTTACTATATCAGTGCGCCTGCCGACTATATTGTCGCTGAGCCCACTACACTGACGGGCAGCATTGGCATCTATGGCGTGAGCATCGACCGATCTAAGCTGCTGACCGGCAAGTTAGGTATTAATGCCGATTATGTACAGACCAACCGCAATAGCACGATGGGCGACGACATGGCTCCCATGACGACGGAGCAACTGTCACTCATGCAGGCCTCGGTCAATCGTGGCTATCGTCTCTTCAAGTTCCGCGTGTCCGAAGGCCGCGGCATGACGATGGACCGTGTGGAGCAGTTGGCTCAGGGCCATGTCTACTTAGGTATGGATGCTCAGAAGCTGAAACTTGTAGATGCGTTAGGCGGACTGGACGTGGCAGTGGCGAAAGCTGCGAAGTTGGCTTCCCTCTCGGACTGGCATACCGCTTCTTATCCAGGAGCTGAGGATATGTTTGACCAGATGATGGATATGTTCAACAGCTCCACGGGATCTTACCTCGACGGTCAGCTGCGTACTGTATTGGGCGACGACTACGGTGCCTACATGATGATGCGGCGGGCCATGACGCTGAGCCGCCTGCAGGCACGGCTACCTTATCACTTGATAATCAAATAACAATTATGCGAACAGAAGGGGATTACATCAAAATCACTGAATGGCTCTTGCCGCTGAGTTGGCTCTATGGCTTGGGCGTAGGCTTTCGCAACTGGCTCTTTGACCTTGGCCTGCTCAAGCAACGGTCCTTTGCGATACCGGTCATCGCCGTAGGCAACATCACCGTGGGCGGTTCCGGCAAGACACCGCATGTGGAATATCTCATCCGACTACTCAAAGATGTGGTGAAGGTAGGAGTGCTCTCGCGCGGCTATAAACGCAAGAGCAAAGGCTATGTGCTCGCTGATGACGACACGACAGCGCGGGAGATTGGTGACGAGCCTTACCAGATGAAACAGAAATTCCCCGATGTCTACGTTGCTGTGGACAAGAACCGCTGTCAGGGTGTAGACCGGCTGACACATGACAAGGAAACGCACGACGTAGACGTGATCCTTCTCGACGATGCCTATCAGCACCGCTATATCAAACCCGGCATCAATATTTTATTGGTCGACTATCACCGTCTGATTATCTACGACAAGCTCTTGCCGGCCGGACGGCTGCGCGAGAGTCTCAACGGCAAGGGCCGTGCCGACATCGTGATTATCACCAAGTGTCCGAAAGACTTGAAGCCGATGGAGTTTCGTGTGCTTACCAAGGCCATGAACCTCTACCCCTATCAAGAGCTCTACTTCACCTGCATCGACTACGACGCTCCTGTCGCCGTCTTCCCCAAGGAGGCGGAGCCGCTCACTGAGAATGAGTCACCGTTGGCGGGAAAGAATGTGTTGTTGCTCACGGGTATCGCCTCTCCCCTGCAGATGGAGGCTGACCTGAAGAAACAATGCCGGTCGATCACACCGCTGACCTTTGCTGACCACCACTTCTTCAAGGCAAAGGACGCGCAGCGCATCAACGAGGCATTCCAGTCATTGCCGGAGCCGCGTGTGATCATCACTACGGACAAAGACAGTACACGTCTTGAAAACCTCGAAGGACTTGACGAAGACGTACGGCGGCATCTCTATCGTCTGCCGATCCGTATCAAGTTTATGCTCGACGAGGCTGAGACGTTCAACCATAAAATCATTAGCTATGTACGAAAAAATTCAAGAAACAGCATCCTGGCTAAAGGCAAGGATGACAGCAAGCCCGCAGACCGCCATCATTCTGGGAACAGGCCTCGGACAATTAGCTTCCGAGATAACTAATACACAGGAAATCCCTTACAAGGATATTCCTAACTTCCCTGTATCCACAGTGGAGGGTCATGCCGGTAAGCTCATCTTCGGACAGCTCGGCGGCGTGGATATCATCGCCATGGACGGCCGCTTCCATTTCTACGAGGGCTACTCGATGAAGGAGGTTACCTTCCCCGAACGGGTGATGTATGAGTTAGGTGTCAAGACACTCTTTGTCAGCAATGCCTCCGGTGGCATGAACCCGAAGTTCCACATTGGTGACATGATGGTTATCACTGATCATATCAATCTCTTCCCCGAACATCCTCTGCGTGGTAAGAACTTCCCGACGGGTCCGCGCTTCCCCGATATGCACGAGGCTTACGACCATGAGCTGATCGCTCTCGCCGACAGCATCGCCAAGGAGAAGGGCATCACCCTGCAGCATGGTGTCTACGTGGGCGTGCAAGGTCCTACTTTCGAGACGCCTTCCGAGTACCGGATGTATCATCTCTTGGGTGGTGACGCGGTAGGCATGTCGACCGTACCGGAGGTGATCGTGGCGCATCACTGCGGCATTAAGGTCTTTGGCATGAGCATCATTACCGACTTGGGCGGCTTTGAGCCACCGGTGGAAGTCAGCCATGAAGAAGTGCAGAAGGCTGCCAACAGCGCTGAACCCAAGATGACTGAGATTATGCGCGAAATGATCATCAGACAGAATAACAAGTAGAAAAGACAGAGTACAAAGTATACGGACTTAATAAGAGACAGGGTAACACAAAGTATACAGATACTCTTAGGAAAATATATGGAAATTGCAAAGTTGGGTGAGTTTGGTCTGATCGGTCATCTCACTAAAGACATCAGGCCGGTCAACGGATCGACACGCTATGGTGTGGGCGATGACTGCGCTGTGCTTCATTATCCTGAGTCGGAAGTATTGGTGACCACGGATATGCTCATGGAAGGCATACACTTCGACCTCACCTACATCACGATGCAGGAGTTGGGCTACAAGGCCGCAATGGTGAATATCTCTGATATCTTTGCCATGAACGGCACGCCTCGGCAGATGACGGTCTCGCTGGCTATTGGCAAACGGTTGAAAGTGGAGGATATCGAGGCTTTCTACGATGGACTGCACCGTGCCTGCGAGAAGTGGAGCGTGGATGTGGTTGGTGGAGACACCACGGCATCCTATACGGGACTGGCCATCAGCATCACGTGTATCGGTGAGGCTAAGAAAGAGGACATCGTCTATCGCAATGGTGCCAACGAGACGGATTTGGTCTGTGTCACAGGCGATCTCGGCGCTGCCTATATGGGCTTGCAGTTGCTCGAGCGCGAGAAAAGTGTCTTCTATCAGCAGGTCGACGCGATGAACAAGAAGTTGCAAGAGGCGCACAAGGCCGGGAACACGAAACTCGTGGAGCATCTGCAGCAGGAGGCACGCAAACTCAATGACTTCCAACCGGACTTCGCCGGTAAGGAATATCTGCTTCAGCGGCAGCTCAAGCCGGAGGCGCGCGGCGATGTCATCAACCTGCTGCGGGAGAACAATATCCATCCCACGGCAATGATGGACATCTCTGACGGACTCTCTTCCGAACTCTTGCATATCTGTAAGCAGAGTCATTGTGGTTGCCGCATCTATGAGAAGAACATTCCTATCGACTATCAGACGGCCGTAATGGCAGAAGAGCTGAACATGAATGTCACCACGTGCGCGATGAACGGTGGCGACGACTATGAGCTTCTCTTTACTTGTCCGATTGGTGATCACGACAAGCTCGACGCGTTGGAGAGCAAGGGTGTCAAGCAGATCGGATATATCACGAAAGAGGAGTTAGGCGCTCGCTTAATCTCACGCGACAACAAGGAGTTTGACATCACGGCGCAAGGATGGAATGCGCTGAAGGAGTAAGCGCTTGGCGCGGCTTCTCAGGAATACAAAAAAGGCAATCATCACAATTGTGGTGATTGCCTTTTTCCATATATATAATAAGGTGTAGCATGTCTTACGGCGTGCTGCACCTTTTTCCGTTATTGTTGTTTTGACTTGATATAATCGCTGAACGCCTTGTCGAAGGCTGCAAACTGTTGTTCATTGAGGCTGCCCAGTGTCTTGCGCAAACCTTTGTAGTAGATGGCTACCTTCTTATGGATTTGATCAGGATCTGTGCTGGAGGCATAAATCTTGTCGATGTCGATATGCATCTGCGGTACGAGGTTGTTGAGGAATACCAGATCGCCGGTGTACTGAGGTGCCTGTGAGGAAGCAGCCTGTTGGGCGTCGCTCGAGCTGTCGGCCGATGGTGCCACAGAGCCCGATACGCTGTTGCTGGTCGTGTCAGCGCTTTGAGACTGAGCATTGCTGGCCACCTCAGTAGAGTCAGTGTTGCCAGCCTGCTGGTCAGACTGTCCACCACGGCTGAAGAGCAGTACGATGGCGATGACTACGAGCACGGCGATAGCAACTACCAAGCCTACCATCTTTCTGTTGGCGGACGAGGATTTTTTCTCGTTTTTGCGGCTATAGCGGTGGTGCTCAAAGGTTTCCATGAAGTCTTCGATGCTTGCATACCGCTCGCTGCGTCCAAAGCTGCAACTGCCGTTGACGACCTGGTCATAGTCGCTGCCAAGGTTCATGGTCTTGACGATCATACCTAAAGAGTAGACGTCAGCGCGTGCGTCCAGCGTCACCGTGCCGTCCTTGGCTTCCGGTGCGATAAACCGCAGGCTGCTGTTGGGCATACTCATCGAGTCGGCATAGCACAGTCTCAGGTTGAGGACCTTCACCTCGTCAGTCTTCTTCGTGATGAAGATAAAGGCTGGGTCGAGCGCACCGTGTACCATTCCGTTTTCATGGAGGTACTCCAATGCGGCAGCGATTTGGCTGATCACACGCTTCTTCTCGTCTTCGCTGTGTCCTTCGTCAAGGTATTCGAGCAGTGAGCGGGAATCCTCCCATTCCATCTCTATGCACGTGCCGAGTCCCTCCACGTCCTTCATGGCAAGGTATTTCAGCAGATGCTGATGGTCGAAATCTTTGCAGCGGTTAAACTCCTTCTTCAGGGCCCGCTGATATTGTGGCTTGCTTTGATAGGCTTCCTTGAGTGAGACGAGCAGCACATCCTGTCCGCCGTCTTTACCTGTAGTCAGTTTTTGAATGCTGGCTGTTTTTATTTCTTGCATGTCTGTTACAGTCATGGCTTTTTACGTTTTAATAATATACTAAGTGCAAAGATAGTGCAAACGAGCGAAATGACAAAGAAAAACGCAGTTTTTCTTTTCATTTCCGAGTGCAGCCTATCTTATCTAAAGATAGTGCAAACGAGCGAAATGACAAAGAAAAAGGAGAAAAAATTAGCCCTCCTCTAACTCCCCCCAAGGGGGGAGGGTCGCACCCCCCATGCATTACCTTGTAGGCCAGTCTTCTTGTTGGTTGATATAAATCAATTATGCCTTATTTCTGCCCTCTCAAGTATGCTGGAAAATAGCTTTGAATGACTATGTTTTTGACTCGCATAGTTGATATAAATCAATATCAATCGATTACACTGTGAATTTCTTGCAAGAATATTAGGAGATGCGGAATAAGAAAACTAACTTTGCCGTCGGACTATACGACATGCGGCGAAAGCTGTGAGTCGCAGTATCAACCTTATCAACGTAAAAAGATTGTAGTTATGACAGACAAATTGGTAACAATGAATGCCCAGGCAAATCTGCAAGACAAAATGCGTATCGATATGATTCTCGGTGGTCGTCGTGCAGCGCTGGACGCTTTGAAGGCTAAGAAGGTATAATTGCTTTTTTGCTTTTAGAAAATTGAGAAACATTGTTTAGAATCAGAGATCGGTGTTTACTACGGTTTGCAGCCAGTAGTGGACACCGATATTTTTTGTTCCTCTTTTATTTCTCCATCTTCATGATCTCTTGATAGATGCGTTGTACAGGAAGCCCCATGACGTTGTAGTAGCTGCCGTGGATGGACGTCACTCCGATATAGCCGATCCACTCTTGTATGCCGTAGGCACCAGCCTTGTCAAACGGACGGTAGTGGGAGATATAGTAGTTGATCTCATCGTCAGTAAGTTGCCGGAAGGTAACGTCTGTCGTGACCCCGAACGTCTTTTGTGCTTTGGCTGTGGTCAGCGTCACGCCGGTGACCACTTGGTGCGTGCGTCCGCTGATGAGGCGGAGCATACGGCGCGCGTCATCAGCATCGTGTGGCTTGCCTAAGATCGTATTGTCGACAACGACCACCGTGTCGGCTGTGAGCAGCAGTTCGTCATCGGCAACCTGATAGGCGGCCGCCTTCTCTCGCGAGATATATTGCGGCACCTCTTCGGCACGCAGACTCTCGGGATAGCTCTCGCTGACGCCTTTGATCACCTTCACCTTGAAGTCCAGATCCAGCCCTGCCAATAGCTCTTTGCGACGTGGCGACGCGCTGGCAAGTATGATTTTCAGTCTCTTTGTTTCCATTTTCTTATTGATTTCCCCGTCTCCTTCCTTACCACCCAAATGCCTTTGCGTTGTCCATCCATTTGCCTTGTGCCTTGAGCACCTGCTCGATGACATCGCGGGCGCAGCCATGGCCCCCGTCGTAGCTGCTGACGTAGAGCGCTATCTTCTTGATGTCAGCACAGGCGTCGGCCGGGCAGCAGGGGCAGCCCACGAGGCTCATCACCTCATAGTCGGGGATGTCGTCGCCCATATAGAGCACCTCGTCGTGAGTCAGGCAGTTGGCTTCGAGAAAACGCGCGTAGACATCCTTCTTCATTGCACTGCCCATGAAGATATCCTCCACACCCAGATAAGCATAGCGCTTGCGGATAGCCTCAGAACTGCCGCCCGTGATGATGGCAATGCGCAGGCCACGCTTGACGGCCAGCTGAATGGCGTAGCCGTCCTTGATGTTGACCGTGCGCAGCGGCATACCCTCAGCATCCATACCTGCCGTAGAGGCTGACAGCACACCGTCGACGTCGAAGACAATGGCGCGAATGCGCCGCAAATCGTAGTTGATCATGGTTTTGTATGATTTTTGACGCAAAGTTACAAAATAAAAGTGGAACTTTATTTTGTGTTTCCCTTGAATTATATTAATTTTGCCAGTAAGCAAACATTCTGTAGCAATGTCACAGTATCAGACCGCAATCTATACACGTGGAGACACGTTACCGCCAATGGACGACGGCAACTTCTATCATAGTCCGGAGCTCTTCCATATCGTTGAGCGTACGCCGGGCCAGCGGCCTTGTATGGCTGTGGCTACCGACAAGCAGGGTAGGGTGGTCGGCCACATCCTCGTCTTTTTGTTGCGTGCCTCGTGGATGCCGCTGCTCTATTGTCAGGCTCACGCCTATGGTGAGGGCGACTATGCCGATGACGTGAACAGCGAGGAAGTCTTTGGACTACTCCTCGAAGCGCTTGTCAGACGGTTGCGGCGTCGGCTGTGCTTCTTCATCGAGTTCAGCGATGTATCCCGCAAGATGTTTGGCTATAAGCATTTCCGTTCCCAAGGCTTCTTTCCCATTCCATGGCAGGAAATCCACAACTCGCTCCACTCCATGGATCCCCACGACCGTCT
>OGGS01002093.1_pt1 | contig 11820 bp, 9 predicted proteins | sample 1571281 | NCBI WGS metagenome assembly OGGS01 (sample SAMEA2582042, study PRJEB24529) | metagenome | biome: Human gut stool | place: China | collected 2011 | reverse complement strand
ACCCCAGCAAGGGCTACACCTTCAACATCACCAACTCCACCAGCTACGACCAGTATTACGTCCACGGCCGCACCGTGTTCGAGGTGATGGTGCGCATCACCGATGACATTTTCAACACCTATCTGCGCAAGCGCGGCACCGTGAACCCCTATTACTCCGAATACTGCGACGGCAAGTCGGTCACCTGCCCGGGGCTCAAGCAGTGGGGCACCGTCACGCTGGCCAACAACGGGCGCAGCGCTTTACAGATCCTGCGCTACTACTACGGCAGCGATATCGAGATCGTGCGTACCAGCAACATCCAGTCCATCCCCCAGAGCTACCCCGGTTCGCCCCTCCGGCAGGGAGACAGCGGCACGGCGGTGTTCACCCTGCAGCGGCAGCTGAACCGCATCACCAAGGACTACCCCTTCCTTGGCAAACTGACTGTGGACGGGGTATTCGGCAGCCGGATGGCCGCCACGGTACGGGCGTTCCAGAAGCAGTTCAATCTGACCGCCGACGGCGTGGTGGGCCGCCAGACCTGGTATAAGATCAGCTATATCTATGTGTCGGTCAAGGATCTGGCCGAGCTTACCAGCGAGGGCGAGACTTCCAGCGGCACCCTCTCGGACGGCACCTGGGGCGGCACGGTCCTGCGCACCGGCTCCACCGGCAGCGCCGTGGAGCAGCTGCAATTTTGGCTGAACACGCTGGCGCAGTACGAAAGCGCCATCCCTGCCGTAAAGGTGGACGGCGCATATGGCACTGCCACCGCCAATGCGGTGCGCGCCTTCCAGCGCAAATACGGCCTGACCGTGGACGGCGTGGTGGGCCGCACCACCTGGACCGAGGTATACGACCAGTTCCGCAGCATCCAGTCCGACAATGGAACCCCCAACGCCTACCCCGGCACGCCGCTGCGGGAGGGTTCCAGCGGCCAGAACGTGCGGCTGGTACAGTTCTGGCTCAAGATCGCCCGCACCGTGTACACGAGCCTTGCCAACGTGACGGTGGACGGAAAATTCGGCTCCGCCACCGCAGCCGCCGTGCGGCGGTTCCAGAGCTATTTCGGCCTGACCAGCGACGGCGTGGTGGGCCGTATCACCTGGAACAAGCTGTATGAGGTGTACAACGACATCGCCAACAAGCTGCTTTCGTCCAGTCTGCGCCCCGGCGAGTACCCCGGCGTGCTGCGCAATGGCTCCTCCGGCACGGCGGTGCGGGAGCTGCAATTTTATCTCTACCTCATGAGCGCCTACGAGAGCAGCATCCCACCGGTAAGCATTGACGGCAAATTTGGCGCGGATACTGAGCGCGCGGTGCGGGCGTACCAGCGGTTTGCGGGGCTTACCGTGGACGGCGTGGTAGGGCGCACCACATGGAATTCCCTCTATGGCCGCGCCAGCCAGCTGCGCAGTTCCGGGCCGGTGGTCACGCTGAAGCGTCTGCCCTACCCCGGCACCCCGCTCACCGTGGGCAGCAGCGGCAGTGCCGTGCTGTACTACGCCCTTCTGCTGCAGCGCATTGCCTACTACTTTGACAGCGTGGAAAACCCGCCCCTCTCCGACCAGTACACCGACGAGACAGCCGCCGCCACCTGCAGCGCACAGCAGCTGCTTGGGCTGGAGCAGACCGGCGTTGCAGATGCCGACACCTGGACGGCAGTGGAGGCGCTGAGCCTGCAGCTGGCCGCCCATGCCCCGAACCCGGACCGAGACGTTCCACCCAGCACCGCTTACCCGGGGCGCGCCATCGCCGAGGGCAGCGCCGGGCAGGAGGTTGGACAGGTGGAGCGCTGGCTCAACCGCCGGGCGCAGCTTTCCTGCGGCGAGGACTATGTGGCCGACAATAACCGCTTTGGCGCGGCAGACGCCGCTGCCGTGCGGGCCGTCCAGCAGCAGGCGGGGCTGCTGGTGACCGGCATCGTGAACCGCGAGACCTGGGCCGCCCTGCAGGCCCAGAGCTGCAATTGCGACAAGGAGGAGTGAGCCATGGCACGGCTTCTGATCTACGACGCCTACGAAAACAAGGTGTACACCTACGCCAACCTCAACGAGAACGACCCCATGCCCTACAGCACCGGCACCACCCTGCGGGTGCGGGAGTTCCGGGGCAAATCGGCCAGTCCCACCCTGTGGACCACCATTGCCGCTATGGAAGCCTGGAACCTGACCCGCCGCAAATACGGCAAGGGCATCCCGGTGGGGTACGCCTTCCGCCGGATCTGGGAGGGGGGCCACGGCACCCGCAGCCAGCACTATGCAGGCGTGGCACTCGACGTGGGCCAGAGCCTGACCCAGACCAAGCGCACCGCCATTTACAACGCCGCCCGGAACACCGGGGCCTGGGGCTATGTGGAGCCTTTGAGCCAGACCCCCACCTGGGTGCACATGGACCGCCGCTACGGCACCCCCGCCTGCAGCGGCACCACGGCAGGCTACCCCACCCTGCGGCGGGGCAGCCGGGGCTGCTATGTGATGATCCTGCAGGACGCTCTTTCCACCCTGGGCTACCAGACCGGCAGCCGCATCGACGGGGTGTTCGGGGCTCGTACCGAGGAGGCCCTCCGGGGCTACCAGCGGCGCACCAGCCTGCGTGTGGACGGGGTCTGCGGCTGCAACAGCTGGAAAAAGATCAGCACCGCCGTGCTGGGCGTGGGTCGTACCAAGACCACCATCGACTGATTTTTTGCGCAAAGAAGCCCGGAAGCATCAGACGCCTCCGGGCTTCTCATTTTTCGGGATAAAATTCAGCCGTTCACAATGTGCTCCCCGCTGCCCTCCAGCCAGGTGCGCAGGTTGCGGGTGGTGATGTCCATCAGCCGCTGCAGGGCCTCTTTGGTGGTCCAGGCGATGTGCGGCGTGAGGATGGCATTGGGCAGACTGCGCAGGCGGCTGTCCTGCGGGAGCGGCTCGGTGCCAAAGGCATCGGCCCCATAATAGGCCAGCTGCCCGCTCTGCAGGGCATCGGCCACGGCTTCCTCGTCCACCAGCGCACCGCGGGCGGTGTTCAGCAGGATCATGCCGGGCTTTGCCTTGGCCAGTGCCCCGGCATTGATGAGCCCCCGGGTAGCGGGCGTGGCCGGACAATGCAGGCTGAGCACATCGCTGCGGGCCAGCAGGGTGTCAACGTCCACAAACTCCACCCCGTCCTCTGCGTACTCCGGGCGCACGGTGCGGGTGCACACCAGCACCTTCATGCCAAAGGCGCGGGCGATGCGGGCAGTCTGGCGGCCGATGCTGCCATAGCCGTACACGCCAAAGGTTTTGTCCAGCAGCTCCATCTGGGGCAGCAGGCCATATTCCGCCGGGATGTCCAACTGCCAATGACCCGCTTTCATGGCGCGGTTGTAGCGCTCAGCGCACTGGCAGATGGCCAGCAGCAGGCTGAAGGTCATCTGCGCCACACTGTAGGGTGGAGTAGCCCGGCACGTTGGCCACGGCCACGCCATGGCGGCGGCAGGCTTCCAGGTCCAGATTGTCGGTGCCTGTGGCGATGATGCCCACCCATTTCAGGTTGGGGCACTGGGCCAGAATGTTTTCGTCGATGCGGCACTTGTTCAACAGCACCAGATCGGCGTCCCCGATGCGGGGCGCGATTTCCTCATAGGCGGTGCGCACATAGCTCACAGTGTCGGGCACCAGCGCCTTCACACCGGACCAGTCCAGGTCGCCCGGCTCCATCACATAGCTTTCCAGAATGACTGCTTTCATGGTTCTTCCTCTTTTTTTCACACTCTTGTTGTTATGCCGGGTACATGGCCAGCAAGGTCTCCTGCCCGGCGGTCTGTCGGCTGTCCAGTGCCGCATACCCGCTTGCCAGCAGACGGGCCAGCCGGGCACGGTCCTGCAGCGGCACCCACACCGGCACCGGGTCCCGGGCCGCGCACCCGGCGGCCAGCACAAAGCAGGGTGCCAGACTGTTCAGCGGGCGCAGAGCCCGCAGCGCCAGCCCCTGCCGGATGTACAACGGCAGCAGGGCGTCGGACTGCGCGGTGCATTCCAGCACCGCCAGCACCCGCCCGCCCCGGGCAAGGCGCTCCGCCCGGGCAAAGGCCGCCCGGAGCAGCGGTTCTGCAGCATCGGGCTGATGCAGCACCGGCGGCGTGAGGAACTGCCCGCCCTCCACACCGCGCCAGCCTGCCCAGGCCCGCAGGGCCGCGGCAAGGGCCGTGTCAGCATTCAGCGGTTGGAGCAGCACAGCCCCGGCCGGAACCCCGGCGGCATCGCACACGCCGCACACCTCGCCTACGGTAAGCATCCGCAGCACCTCGCTGCGGGGGCGGTAAAGACTGCCTGCCTCGCCCCGGAGCAGAAAACAGAATTCCTCGGCGGAAAACCGCCGCACCGGCCGCACCCGCGGCGGGTCACAAACCTGGATCATTTTGGGTCCCCCATTCTTTTCTGGAATGCTCTCAGCATACCGAAAAGCGGGTGCGAACCGGCTCGAAACCGCGCTGCCTTATTCCAGCACGACGTCCTCACTCAGGACCTGCCCGATGGGCTTGGCAATGCACAGATCTGCCTGGGCGTCGGCCCCGGTGGGCTGCATGTTGATCACCACCAGATGGTCGCCCCGGAAATACCGGATGAGCCCGGCCGCCGGGTACACCACCAGACTGGTGCCGCCGATGATGAGGGTGTCCGCGTGGCGGATGGCGTTCACCGCGCCGGACAGCACTTCCTCGTCCAAACCTTCCTCATACAGCACCACATCCGGCTTGACGATGCCGCCGCATTTTTCGCAGCGGGGCACCCCGGTGCTGTTGGCGATGTAGTCCACATCATAAAAGGCCCCGCAGCGGGTGCAGTAGTTGCGCAGGGTGCTGCCGTGCAGCTCGTACACGGTCTTGCTGCCCGCGGCCTGATGCAGCCCGTCGATGTTCTGAGTGACCACGGCCTTCAGCTTGCCCTGCTTTTCCAGCTTTGCCAGACGCAGGTGTGCGGCGTTGGGCTTGGCTCCCTTTACAATGAGCTTATCGCGGTAAAACCGGTAGAATTCCTCCGGGTTCTGTTCCCAGAAGGTATGGCTGAGAATGGTCTCCGGCGGGTAGTCGTATTTCTGGTGATACAACCCATCCACACTGCGGAAATCCGGGATGCCGCTCTCGGTGGACACTCCCGCCCCGCCAAAAAAGACGATGCGGCTGCTCTTTGCCAGAATCTCTTCCAATGCCTGTACCATAAACGCAAACGCCCCTTTCCTCATGGCTGATTTTGTGTTAAGATACCATCAGTATAGCACATTCTGGCCAGAAAGGAAGCGTTGGTTTTTTGAACGTCTGGTACATCAACAGCATGCTGGGCACCCTGCGGCTGGAGGAAGAGGACGACGCCCTGTGCGGGGTACAGCTGTGCCCGGACGGCGTGCCGGACCTGGAGCCGCTGCCCCGCAAGGTCTGCGAGACGCCCCTGCTGCAGGAAACCGAAGAGCAGCTCAACGAATACTTTGCCGGGGCACGGCGGGAGTTCGACCTGCCGCTGGCCCCCAAAGGCACCGCCTTCCAGAAAGCGGTCTGGGCCGAGATGAACAAGATTCCCTACGGCGAGGTGCGCACCTACGGTCAGCTGGCCGCGGCCCTCGGCAAACCAAAGGCCGCCCGCGCCGTGGGTGGGGCCTGCCACTGCAACCCCATTGCCATCATCCAGCCCTGCCACCGGGTGGTGGGTGCCAACGGCTCCCTCACCGGCTACGCCTACGGGCTGGAGGTAAAAGAGTATCTGCTGGAGCTGGAGCAGGATTAAGGGCACAAAAGCCTCCCCACCACAGTGGGGAGGCTTTTTTATCGCTGATGTTCCGCAAACATCCTGCCCAGTTCCGGCAGGATATCGTGGGGCAGCATGCCGTATTCGCCGTGGACGGCGGCGGCACGGTCGGCGGCGGCACCATGCAGGTACACCGCACAGGCGGCAGCCTCATAGGCGGGCAGGCGGCAGGCCAGCAGGGCGGCGGTCATGCCCGCCAGCACGTCCCCGCTGCCGCCACGGGAAAGGCCGGGGTTGCCGGTGGGGTTCACGCGCACCCGGCCGTCCGGGGCCGCTACCACCGTGCGGGCGCCTTTGAGCACCACCACGGCGTTCCACGCCTGCGCATACCGCAGGGCCGTGCCCTCCCGGTCCGCGTTGATCTGCGCCGCCGACAGGCCGGTGAGCCGGGCCATCTCGCCGGGGTGGGGCGTGACGATCAGCTCCCCCGCCGGGTGTGGGAAGGCTCCCCCTTCTGCCAGCAGCCGGGCTGCGGCGTTCAGGCCGTCGGCGTCCAGCACGGCACTGCCCGCAAAACCGGGCAAAAGCTGCTGCACAAGGGCCTGTGTCTCGGCGGCGCGGGCCGCACTCTGGGCGGTGCCGCCAAGGCCGGGGCCAAGCAGCAGAACGGTTGCTTTCTGCCGCCGGAGCAGCGGCATGTTTTCCGGGGAAATACCGCCCTCGGCCCCTGCCCTGCAGGGGCACAGGCAGCACTCCGGCAGGCGGGCTGCGGCGGCGCTCACCACCGGTTCCACACTGGCAAGGGTCACGATGCCCGCCCCGGTGCGCAATGCGCCCTCTGCGGCCAGCAGTGCAGCGCCCCGGTAGAATGCGCTGCCCGCCACGGCCAGCACACTGCCAAAGGTACCCTTATGGCTGTCCCGCGGGCGGCGGGAGATATTCTGCCAGACAAATTCTTCGGTAATTTCAGCGGCCATTCTCAGCACCTCCGGCCATACAAGCGGAACAATTATTTTTTATCGCAACGAGAGCAGCCTGCGGGCTGCTCTCGTTGCTTTTTCACGGGTGGGTCGTAACGGAAAATTGCAGCATCACGCTTCCCCCTGCACCAGGGCGCGGATCTGCTTTTCCACGTTCTGCACTTCTTCGTGGAACATGCGGGCGGAAACGCGCAGGGCACCGTGGCCCAGGATGATGATCTGCTCCATGCCGTCGGAGGTGGCCACCCGGACACGGCGGTTCCGGCCGATCTCATGGGTGACCCGCTCGATGAACATGTCCGCCGTTTCGGCCTCCTTGGTGTAGACCACATGGATATTGTGGTACTGCTCAATGCTGCCGGGGCTGCCGGGCACCCGGTAGGCGTCGAACACCAGGATGAGCACGCACTTCTGGAAGCCCTGATAGTTGCACAGGATGTCCATCAGCTTGTGGCGGGCGGCGTCCAGGCTCTCTTTGGAAAGGGCATTCAGCTCGTCCCACGCAAAGATGATGTTGTAGCCGTCCACCAGCAGGTATTCCGGCGCGATCTCCCACTGCTCGGCGGCAAAGTCGGGGCGCTCTCGCTTCTGCACCGGGCGGAAGGCTGCCAGCGGGTCCCGCTTGATGGGGCCGTAAGTGCGCTCGAAAATTTTGAGCAGCTCGGCGTCCTCTTCCAGCGTGGCGCGGTAGGCCATGGCCCGGCGCTGAGGCACAGCCGCTTCCTGCTCCGGACGAGTGCTTTTGCCCCAGCCGCTGTCCACATGCATGTGGCTGCGTACCTGATCCCAGGGCACCACAAAACCGGCTCCGTGGGCGCAGAACACTGAATCTGCCGGGTTGTCGAGATCGTGCTCCGGCTCATAGCCGATGGCCGCGATCACCTCCTGCGCGTTGTGGCAGGGGCGGTAGCCGTCCAGTGTCAGGCTCAGATGACCCCGGCCGCGGGTATAGCTCACCACTTCCATGGGGTAGCTGCGCATGGTGGACACCGGTGCAAACCCGGTGAGCACCGCCGTCTCCTCCCCGCTTTCCGGCGGGTCAAAGGTGCCCTCCATGCGCTGGATATCGCTCATAGCGCGGCCGATGTTCTCGGCGGGCACCTCCAGCCGAAAAGCATACCACGGCTCCAGCAGCTGGCTTTTGGCCAGCATCAGGCCCTGCCGTACTGCGCGGTAGGTGGCCTGCCGGAAGTCGCCGCCCTCGGTGTGCTTGAGGTGGGCCCGGCCCGCAATGAGGGTGATCTTCACATCGGTGAGGGGCGACCCGGTCAGCACGCCAAGGTGCTGTTTTTCTTCCAGATGGGTCAGCACCAGCCGCTGCCAGTTTTTGTCCAGCACCTCTTCCCGGCAGTCAGCGGCAAACTGCATGCCGCTGCCGCGGGGCAGGGGTTCCAGCTTCAGGTGCACTTCCGCGTAATGGCGCAGCGGCTCATAGTGGCCCACGCCCTCCATGGGCTCGGTGATGGTCTCCTTGTACAGGATGCCGCCGGGGCCGAACTCCACTTCCAGCCCGAACCGCTCGGCCAGCAGGCTGCGCAGCACCTCCAGCTGGATCTCGCCCATCAGCTGGACATGGATCTCGCCCAGCGTCTCGTTCCACACCACATGAAGCTGGGGTTCCTCTTCTTCCAGCCGGTGCAGCTTGCCCAGTGCCGCATGCACGTCGGCCCCCTCCGGCAGCAGCACCTGATAGCTCAGCACCGGTTCCAGCACCGGCAGGTCGCTGTCCCGCTCTGCGCCCAGTCCCTCGCCGGGGCGGGCCTTGGTCAGGCCGGTCACGGCACACACCTGCCCGGGGCCAATGGCCTCTGCCAGCGTGTACTTGGCACCGGAATACAGCCGCAGCTGGTTGGCTTTTTCGGCCCAGGGCTCGCCGTCCGCTTCGCCGGTAAGCTGGGCTTTCACCTTCAGTTCCCCGCCGGTGACCCGCAGCCAGGTCAGGCGCGCGCCCTGCTCGTCCTGCGACACCTTGAACACCTTGGCTCCAAAGGCTTCCAGCGCCGGGGCCGGGCGGGTGTAACGGTCCAGCCCGTCCAGCAGGGCATCCACACCCTCCAGCTTGAGGGCCGCCCCGAACCAGCACGGGAACACATGCCGCCGCGCAATGGCAGGGATGAGGTCGGCGTCCTGCAGCTGTCCGGCATCCAGCATCCGGTCCATCAGGTTTTCGTCGCACAGGGCCAGCGCCTCGTCCCGGTCGGCCTGCTCTGCGCCAAAGTCCACAAAGCCTTCGCCCAGGCGGCGGTTCAGCTGGGCAAGAAGCTCCTGCCGCTCCATGCCGGGCAGGTCCATCTTATTCACGAACACAAAAGTGGGCACATGGTAGCGCCGCAGCAGCCGCCAGAGCGTCTCGGTATGGCTCTGCACGCCATCGGTGCCGCTGACCACCAGCACCGCGTAATCCAGCACCTGCAGGGTGCGCTCCGTCTCGGTGGAAAAATCCACATGGCCCGGTGTGTCCAGCAGGGTGATGTCGGTATCGCCCGCTGTGAGCAGGGCCTGTTTGGAAAAGATGGTGATGCCACGCTCTTTTTCCAGCGCGTCGGTGTCCAGAAAGGCGTCCTTGTGATCCACCCGGCCCAGGCGGCGGGTCACACCGGCGCGGTAGAGCATGGCTTCCGACAGGGTGGTCTTGCCGGAGTCCACATGGGCCAGAATGCCCAGTACGATTTGTTTGCGCGTTGATTCCATCCGCTCAGTCTCCCTCAATGCATATTCCTATTTATTGTATCACGGGCGGGGCAAAAAGAAAAGCGGAGCGACCGCAGCCACTCCGCTTTTTAAAAGGATTTGATTTACTCCACGATGATGCTCTTGCCAGTCATCTCTGCCGGGACAGGCAGGCCGATGTAGGGCAGCATGGTGGGTGCGATGTCGGCCAGGCAGCCGCCCTCGCGCAGCTTCACATCGCCGCAGCCGATGGCCACGAAAGGCACGACGTTGGTGGTGTGGGCGGTGAAAGGAGTGCCGTCGGGGTTCTTCATCTTCTCGGCGTTGCCGTGGTCAGCGGTCAGGAAAGCGCAGCCGCCAGCGTTCAGCACAGCGGTGACGACCTTCTCGACAGCAGCGTCCACAGCCTCAACGGCCTTGACAGCGGCTTCAAAGACGCCGGTGTGGCCGACCATATCGCAGTTTGCGAAGTTCAGGATGACCACGTCGTACTTGCCGCTCTCGATGCGCTTGACGCACTCGTCAGCGACCTCGGGAGCGCTCATCTCAGGCTTGAGGTCGTAGGTGGCGACCTTCGGGCTGGGGATGACACAGCGGTCCTCGCCCTCGTAGGGAGCCTCAACACCGCCGTTGAAGAAGAAGGTGACATGAGCGTACTTCTCGGTCTCGGCGATGCGCAGCTGGGTCTTGCCGTTCTCGGACAGGTACTGGCCCAGGACGTTCTTCAGCTCAACAGGAGGATAAGCGACCTCGCAGTTGGGCATGGTGGCGTCATACTCGGCCATGCAGACGTAGTGGACCTGCTTGCGGCCGCCGCGGCGCTCGAAGCCGGTGAAGGCGTCGTCGCAGAAGATGCGGGTCATCTGACGGGCGCGGTCGGGACGGAAGTTCATGAAGATAACGGTGTCGCCGTCCTGCACACGGCCACCCTCGCAGGTGACACAGGGCAGCACGAACTCATCGGTCTTATCTGCTGCATAGGAAGCCTCGATGGCCTCGGCAGCATTGGCAGCATGCTCACCCTCGCCGTAGACGAAAGCAGCGTAGGCCTTCTCCTCGCGGTCCCAGTTGTTATCACGGTCCATGGCGTAGTAACGGCCAGAAACGCTGGCGATCTTGCCCACGCCCAGCTCATCCAGCTTGGCCTGCAGGTCAGCAAGGAAGCCCTTGCCGGAGTGGGGGTCGGTGTCACGGCCGTCGGTGATGCAGTGCAGGTAAATTTCCTTTGCACCCAGATGCTTTGCCATTTCCAGCACGCCAAACCAGTGGTCGGCATGGCTGTGCACGCCGCCGGTGCCCACCAGACCCATCAGGTGGATGGCCTTACCGGCCTCAATAGCAGCCTTCATGTTCTTGACCAGCACAGGGTTCTTGAGCATCTCACCGTCACGGATGGACTTGGTGATAAGGGTCAGCTGCTGGTACACGATGCGGCCCGCGCCCATGTTGGTGTGGCCGACCTCGGAGTTGCCCATCTGACCTTCGGGCAGACCGACAGCCATGCCGGAAGCATCAATGGTGGTCATAGGGTACTTTGCCATCAGAGCATCCAGATGGGGGGTCTTGGCAGCCACAACAGCGTTGCCGAAGGTCTCGTTCGGCACCCAGCCGAAGCCATCCATGATGCACAGAAGAACAGGTTTCTTTGCCATAAAATGAAATCTCCTTTAATTTGAACAAATAGCGCCCGGCTCAGCGCTGGATTACGGCGCAGCCGGGCGCTGGAAAGCATAATTTCGTCAGCCCTTAGCCCTTGGTGGCTGCGTTGACGATGACTGCAAAGTCAGGAGCCTTCAGGGATGCGCCGCCGATCAGGCCGCCGTCCACATCCTTCTTGCTCAGCAGCTCTTCGCAGTTCTTGGCGTTCATGCTGCCGCCGTACTGGATGGTGGTAGCCTCAGCCACAGCCTCACCGTACACCTCACCGATGACCTTGCGGATCTGGCCGCAGACTTCCTCCGCCTGGTCCGCAGTAGCGGTCTTGCCGGTGCCGATGGCCCAGATGGGCTCGTAAGCGATGACCACGTTGGCCATCTGCTCAGCGGTCACGTCACGCAGAGCGATCTTGGTCTGCATGCGCACCAGCTCCTCGGTCACGCCCTCTTCGCGCTGCTGCAGGCTCTCGCCCACGCAGATGATGACCTTCAGGCCAGCGTTCAGGGCTGCCAGAGCGCGCTTGTTCACGGTCTGGTCGGTCTCTGCGAAATACTGACGACGCTCGGAGTGGCCCACGATGACATACTCCACGCCCAGATCCACCAGCATGTCGGCGCTGATCTCACCAGTGAAAGCACCGGACTTCTCGAAGTGGACGTTCTCGGCACCCACATGGATGTTGGTGCCCTTGGTCTTTTCCACAGCGGTGACCAGGTCGGTGTAGGGGGTGCAGATGACGACCTCGCAGCCTGCGTCCTGCACGGCGGGCACCAGCTCGTCCACCAGAACAGCAGCCTCGGAGGCGGTCTTGTTCATCTTCCAGTTGC
>OGGS01002077.1_pt1 | contig 11892 bp, 12 predicted proteins | sample 1571281 | NCBI WGS metagenome assembly OGGS01 (sample SAMEA2582042, study PRJEB24529) | metagenome | biome: Human gut stool | place: China | collected 2011 | reverse complement strand
TGGCACGGGCATTCTACCCGGCCATCCTTGCCTGCTGGAACAGCGAGGAAGGCCAGCGGTCACTTGTCGGGGCGAGGCCCCTCCATCTTGCTTGCGCAAGACCGTTCGGTCGCTTAAAAGCCCCACTGGGGCTTTCATTGCTCCGCTGCGCTGCGCAAACGCGAGCTTGCCGCGTGGCAGGCGGAACAGGCTCATCATGCAAACAACGAAAAACAGGAAGTTCCCTCCGGTGGGGAACCCCCTGCTGTACATATCGCTATTGTCTGTGGCTTTAATCGCAAATTTTACAAGCAGTGCAATTCTCAACAACTTGTTTGCGATATGCAATTCACGGTTGTTGCCAACGAATCAAATCGTGAATTACGCTGGCAGGGTGCGTCCTATTCAGGGACGCACCCTGTTTTTGTTTTGTATTTGATCTTCTAATCCATGGTTCAGACTGTATTCGCTCAAACACTCTCAAGAATGGTATGCCGGAAGCAGATGCCTCAAAGCTGCCGACATCTCCGATTTTTCAAAAAGACTTGACATTCCCGGGCAGTTCTGTATAATTATCAATGTTAATTACCTTCGATAATCGTTTGGAGAGGAATTTCATTATGACCATCGAACTGATCAAGCAGCTGCTGGATGCCTGCTATCTGGCAAAGCGGGCACGGGAGATGCTGCCTGCCCTGCCGGAGGGCGTGACATCCTCCTATATCCAGTGTCTGGATGTTATTCAGAAATTGCAGACCCGTGGCATCCAGCCGAAGATCTCTGATCTCAGCGATACACTGAACCTGCCCCGCCCCGGTGTGACCCGTACCGTAAAAGAGATGGAGCACAAAGGGTATCTGAGAAAACAGGTATCCGCTGAAGATGGCCGCGTGACCTATCTGTTTCTCACCGAGAGCGGGCAAGCGCTTTCCCAGAAGTACAATACGGACTACTTCTCGCAACTGCTCCCGTATCTGGACAGCATTTCCGAGGAGGATGCAGCGTGCACCATCCAAACGCTGGAAAAATTCTATGCTATTATGCGCGAAAGGAAAGATTCTCTTGAAAAACGATAAGACCGATTTTACCCAAGGCCGCATTTTGCCAAAGCTCGCTTTTTTCATGCTGCCCATTCTGGGTGCACTGGTGCTGCAGGCCGCTTACGGCGCAGTAGACCTTCTGGTAGTGGGGCGCTTTGGCTCCACTTCAGGCTTGTCTGCGGTTTCTACTGGTAGCCAGGTACTCAATCTCGTCACCTTTGTTGTCACCCAGCTTGCCATGGGCGTCACAGTGCTCATTGCCCGCTATCTGGGCGAAAAACGACCGCAGTACATCGGGCAAGTCATTGGCGGGGCAGCTATTGTGTTCACCCTTCTGGCAGCTGCACTGTTCGTGGTGCTGGTGTTTTTTGCACGGCTTATTTCCAGTCTGATGCAGGCTCCTGCCGAAGCCCTAGACCTGACCGTCAGCTATGTGCGCATTTGCGGCAGCGGCATCTTCTTTATTGTAGCCTATAATATGCTCTCGGCTCTTTTCCGCGGTCTGGGCGACAGCCGCTCTCCGCTGATCTTTGTGCTGGTGGCGTGCATTGTGAATGTTATTGGCGATCTGGTGCTGGTGGCTGGTTTTCATCTGGATGCTGCCGGTGCCGCCATTGCTACGGTAGCAGCGCAAGCCGTCAGCGTAATCTGTGCAATCGCAATGCTGCTGAAGAAGGAGCTGCCCTTCAAAATCCATCGCTCTGATTTCAAGCTGAACCCCCAGTGCAAAAAATTTCTGGGCATCGGTCTGCCGCTGGCTTTGCAGGAGTTTTTGACCCAGCTTTCCTTTCTGGCGCTCTGCGCCTTCGTCAACCGGTTGGGGCTGGAGGCATCTTCCGGCTACGGTGTGGCGTGCAAGATCGTTAATTTTGCCATGCTGATCCCCAGTTCTCTGATGCAGTCCATGGCGTCCTTTGTGTCGCAGAACGTGGGTGCCGGCAACAAAAAACGCGCCGAGCAGTCCATGTTCACCGGCATTGGCATCGGTCTGGTGTTCGGCTGCGTCGTATTTGCACTGGTGTGGTGCAAGGGTGACGTTCTCTCCAGCCTTTTTACGGCAGATGCCTCTGTCATTGCCAACGGCTACGCCTACCTCAAGGGCTTTGCGCCCGAGACCATCGCCACCGCCATCCTGTTCAGCATGGTGGGTTACTTCAACGGTAACGACAAAACGCTCTGGGTCATGGTACAGGGGCTGGTGCAGACTTTGCTGGTGCGCCTTCCTATGGCATATATTATGAGCATCCAGCCTAATGCCAGCCTGACTATGATCGGTCTGTCCGCACCCACCTCCACCGTAGTGGGCATTCTGCTCAATATAGGCTTTTTCCTCTGGCTTAAACGATACGAAAATCAAACGTCTGCATAAGTTTTGAAGGCTGGAGGCCTGCCGATGGTTGTTACCACCTATAAACATGATACGGTCGTGCTTGAAATTTCAAATTCAATCATGAGTCGATAATAGCAAACAAGCCCACAGGATAGACCGCATAAAAATACGGCAGACCTGTGGGCTTGTTCCTTATATCGAGTTAATCTCTAAACGATAAATCCTCTAATCCATGACCTCCGGCCACATTCTTCAAATATTCCTCCGGGTTACCATTCAGAATCAAATCCGCGTAGCTCAGCGGATCATTGTAGATGAGGTAATCCAGTTCCGACCTCTGCGCCATGGTCACGTCCAGTGCATCCTCGACCCCGGTGCAGTCGATGGAAATTTTTCTCCCATCCCGGAGCAGTAGTTCCACACAGCCGGTGTCCATGTTGAAATGGCAAGCTCTTGCATCGTACTTCATGTTTGTGTCCTTTTTGCCTTACGGCACCTTTACAGTTGTGACCTTTGTGATACGTCTTTTTTGATAAGGTTTGGGACACACAGCCGTTTGGAACGAGCCGGAGCTTGTCGGGGGGAGCCCCCTCCATCTTGCTGGCGTAAGACCGCTCTGCCACTTAAAAGCCCTACTGGGGCTTTCATTGCTGCGCAACCGCAGCATTCTGCTTTCCGAAGAAAACAAAAAATCCGAACCCTTCTCCTATCGGGAAAAAGTTCGGATTTTGTTGATGTGGTGCGAAGGAGACCAGCATGGGGAACACCATGGAGCCGCAGCCCATCACGCCCAGACCGGCAATGTTGGTGAAGGAAGCAAGCGCACCGCGCTGCTTGCTGTCACGGGTGGAGACCGGGATCATCGTGGAGTTTGCGGTGTTATAGATGGGGTAAGCCACCGCATAGTACAGGTTGTACGCAATGGCGATCCAGACCATCTTTGCCGTGCCCTCGAAGGGAACGATGAACATCAGCACGCTGGACACCAAGAGGGTGAGCGCGCTGAGCAGGATCCACGGGCGCGCCTTGCCCGCCAGCGCTTTGGTGCGCTCGATGAGCTGACCCACAATGAGGTTTGCCGCAACGATCAGCACCGTGGAAACCAGCTGCAGCGTGGTCAGGAACGCCAGATCCAGCTTGAGCACATCGGTAAAGTAGCTCTGCAGGATGCTGGTGAAGATGCCGGACGACAGCAGTGCGCCAAAGGGTCCGATGAAGTAGCCGAACAGCATTTCCGACAGCTTCACGTCATCGGAAGTGATCCGCGATTTTGTCAGCGGACCATTCCAGAAGTTTGATTTGCTTTTGATTTGCTCATGGGGTGATAGCCTCCTTATTTTACGTCGGCATGCACCGTGTGCACACCGCTTTCCAACTTAACAGGAGCCGCACCGGGCAGCGCCACCGTACATTCGGTGCCCACCGGAACCGTCACGGTGGCAGTCATCCAGCCCTCTTCCAGCTTCCACCCTGCCTGAATGGTGCCGTAGGGGGTTTCCAACTCGCCTTCGGCGTGGGTCAGGTCCCCGCCCGGCAGCGGTGCAAAGCGGAAGCTGCGGTAGCCCGCTTCCACCGGCTCGATGCCCAGCACCCGGCGGTACAGGAATGCGCCCACCGCGCCGGATGCGTAATGGTTATAGGAGACCATGTTGTCGGTGCCGTCATCGCCGATGGGGCACTGACCGTTCTCGTCCAGACCGTCCCAGCGCTCCCAGATGGTGGTGGCACCTACCCGCACCTCATACAGCCAGCTGGGGCAGCGGGTGTTCAGCAGCATTTTGTATGCCACATCCGCATAGCCGTTGTCGGCAAGGACAAAGAGGATGTGCGGGGTGCCGGGGAAGCCGGTACCGATGCAGTAGTTGCTCTTTTCCACCAGCTCCACCAGATTGTCCGTGGCAGCCGCCCGGACGTTCTGCGGGAACATGCCCAGCTTCAGAGGCAGGACATAAGCGGTCTGAAACTCTTCCTTCGTTCTGCCGTTGCCATCGGTCAGGACCGCGCAGTACGCATCCGCCACCTTTGCGGCAAGGTCCGCGTATTCCTTTGCGTCCTCTTCCTTGCCCAGCAGCTTTGCGATCTGCGCCAGCCGGGAGCTGGTGCTGTACAGGCTGGCGGTTGCGGTGTAGCGGCTGCGCTTCTGCCACTGGCTCAGCTGCGGCACGTCCGGTGCCACCCAGTCGCCAAAGTGCAGCGTGGCGGGGGTGTGCCAGATGTAGCGGTTCTTGCCGAAGCCGAACCCTGCCCAGAAGCGGCACGCTTTCAGGTAGCGCTGCATGGTGGGGTACATCTCCCGCAGGATGGACAGATCGCCCTCTGCCTCGTACATTGCCCACGGGACCAGAACACAGGCATCGCCCCACCAGTCGATCGCCATCTCCGGCATGATGGCGGGGAAGCCGTAGCCCTGCACAGGCACGGTGTTGGGCAAGCCGCCGGTGGGCAGCTGCTCCGAGCGGACATCCCGCAGCCACTTTTCCAGGAAGCGGTCCGGGGTGAAGTTGTAATATGCCGTAGGCGCGAATAATGCGATATCGCCGGTCCAGCCCATGCGCTCATCGCGCTGCGGGCAGTCGGTGGGGATATCCACAAAGTTGGATTTTGCGCTCCATGTAATGTTGCTCTGCAGCCGGTTCAGCATCTCGTTGGAGCAGTGGAAGGACCCGCCGTGCTCAATATCGGAATAAAGGGCGACCGCTTCCAGCTCGATGTCCTCCGGCTTTACGCCGCGCACCCCCGCATAGCGGAAGCCCATGTAGGTGAACCGGGGGTGATAGCTCTGCACGCCATCGTGGCAGGTGTAGGTTGCGGTCGCCTTTGCTGTGCGCAGGAAGCTGGTGTTCAGACTACCGTCCGGGTTCAGGATCTCGGCATGGCGGATGGTGATCACCTGCCCTGCCTTTCCCTTGACCGTAAAGCGGATGACACCGGCAAAGTTCTGTCCGAAATCGTAGATCACTTCGCCGTCCGGTGCAGTCGTGACCGCCTGCGGCTTCATCACCTCATGCTCGCAGACCGGCGAGCCGTAATCTGCAAGCAGTTCCGGGTGCACCCGAAGCGATTCGACTGCGGCGTACTTCCAGCCCTGCGGCGTTACGGTGGCATCGTAAGTCTCGCCATCGTAGAGATCTGCCATCCGGACCGGACCGCTCTCGGTGACCTGCCAGCTCGTGTCGGTGCCAAGGACCTCTTCGGTCCCGTCCGTGTAGCGGATGCGCAGCTCGGCAAGCAGCGCCTGCCGGTCTGCGGTCACCCGGTTCTTGCGGGTAAAGACGAAGGAGCCCACCGCCCAGCCGCCTGCCACGGTCGCCGTCAGCTCGTTGCTGCCGGTCAGCAGCTCCGTGACATCGTAGGTCTGGTACTGCAGCTGGGATTTGTAGCTGGTAAAGCCCGGGGCAAAATACTGGCTGCCCAGCTTTTTGCCGTCCAGTTCCACCTCGTAGATGCCCATCGCCGTCGCGTACAGCCGCGCCCACGCGACCGGCTTTTTCGTCTGGATGCTCTTGCGGAACACCATCGGCACCGGGGAGACCTTCTTCTCGGTGAATTTATAGCTGCCATCGGTGATCCACTGTGCCTTCCACGCGGTGCCCATGCGTCCCGTTTCAAAGGTCGTTTCGGCGTGGGCGGTCTCGCCCGCGTCATCCGTTGCCGTCAGCTTCACCGAGTAGGTAGTAAACGGCTTGAGCGCCGCTCCGGCATAGACGGTGCCTTTCTGTGCCTCGTCCCCCAGCGCGGTTTCCCAGTCGCCCACCTTCAGCTGCGCGGCGACAAGCTTTGCCCCGGCGCGGTCACTGCGGACCGCAAACCCGAAGCGGGGCGATGCCTTGTCCGTGACACATCCGCTGCGCAGATGCTCCACCGTCAGACGCGAAATTTCAAACATGGTGTTCCTCTCCTTCCAGACCAATGCTGCAATGAGCCGTGCGTGCACCATCTGCCGCCGTCAGCTCCACGGGGGCGCTGCCATCGGCAAGTACGATGGCAAGCGCTTCGCCGTAATAAGTATCGGTATCCTGTTTCAGGTATCCGTCCGCATTGTAGGGGCAGGCATTGCCCAGTGCCAGCAGCCTTCCGCCGGTCACCCGGACCGAAATGCGGTGGCGTTCCATGGGCTTTGCGATGCCCGCCGGGTCGGTGTAGCGCAGGCGGATGAACGCGAGATGTCCTGCCCGGATGGTCGGCTGCTCCGGCTCGCACCGCAGCTCGGTGGCGGATGCTGCCGTATTCAGGACATCTCTGCCCAGCTCCCGTCCCGCCGCATCGTAGGCGATCGCCGTCAGGGTGCCGCTTTCATACGGGATGCGGAACTGGGTCTTGCAGTCCTTCCGGAAGGTTTTGCTGCCCATGCTCTTTCCGTTGAGCTGCAGCTCCACGGACGGACACCGCTCAGGGTGAACTTCGCTGCCACTCTGCCGGAATCATCGGTCTGCAGGGTCTGCTTTGCGCCGGGCAGCTCAATGGTGATCTGTCCGGGTGCGGTGCTCTCTGCCGTGACCTCCACAACGGCGGGCGAAAGCGACAGGGTCCGGATGCGGATGCCGTCCGTTTTCAGCCGTTTTTTCGGTGCGATGTGGAGCCATACCGGGCGGTACAGACCTGCGCCGGAATACCAGCGGCTGTTGGGCTGGTTGGCATTGCGCGCAATGCCCTTCAGCTCGTTTTCGCCCGCCCGCAGCGCGTCTCCCGCCGGGGCAAAAAAGCGGGTGTAACCGTAGCGCCAGCTTGCGATCTTCACATCGTTCAGCCAGATCTCCGCGTTGTGGTAGACCCCCTCAAACTCCCAGAATACATCCTGTTCCAGCCAGCTTTCCGGCGCGGTGAACCGCTTGATGTAGCAGTAATCGTATCCTTGTTCACGCCGCTGGGGCAGTGCGCTCCGCGCGGCTCGGCAAGCATGGCATCGTGCGGCAGATCCACAACCACCGCCTTGTCCATCTCGCTCAGTCGGCTGAAGCTCCAGCCTTTATTCCACTCAACTGTCTGCATGTGACACGCTTCCTTCTCTTTCCGGATACCATACCACAAATCCCCTCAAAACCCCCGTTTTGTGCGCAAACGGTCATTTTTTTGGCACAAACCAAAAAATCTTCTGGCATTTTTGACAAGAAAATCCAGTCACAATTTGTTCACAATGCCCAGAAACAAAAAATCCCGACCGAAGTCGGGATCTGGGATTCAATTCTGTTCCAGCGGGATCAGCACCCGCAGCTCAAACCAGCCGTCCCGGGTGGACACCGTTGCCGAGCCGCCGTACTTCCGGGCGGTCGCCTGAATGCTCTTCAGACCGAAACCGTGGTACCGTCCGTCCGCCTTGGTGGTGATGGGCAGCCCGTTCTCGAACTTCAGCGCACCCTCATAGCAGTTCTCGATCCGGATGGCGGCAAAGCCCTTCTGGCGCGAAACGCTGAGATGGATCAGCCGCCGCTGTGGGTCTGCGATCTTGGAAACGCTCTCGATGGCATTGTCCAGCGCGTTGCCGAACAGGTTGCTGATGTCCATCACATCCATAAAGTTCAGCGCCGTACCGTCCACCACACAGGTCAGCTGGATGTTCTGGGCGTTGCAGGTCATGCTTTTGCCGGTCAGCACCGTGTCCAGCACCTTGTTGCCGGTGTCGCTGTTTGCCTCGTAGGCGTGGATCTCCTGCTCCATCTGGTCCAGGATCTGGGTGTGCTCGCTGCGCAGAATGGCGATCTGATGCTTGAGGTCGTGGTATTTGCGGTTGACCAGATCAATGCTCTCCTGCCGCATCTTGTAGTTTTCGTATTGCAGCACGAGCATGTTCCGCAATGCATCCGCTTCCCGCTGTGCCAGCAGATTGCAGATCTGGGACTGGTAGGCGATCAGCAGCGCAAGCCCGCCGAAGTAGACGATGCTGCGGGTAGAGTAGATGCCCATTCTGCCGCTGACGGTAAAGGGCGTGTTGACCTCCACATAGCTGATGCTGCTCAGGATATAAATAACGATCGCAATGATCGCCGTGTTGAGCGCCGTCCGGGGCGTGATCTGGAAATCAATGCTGGTGGAGGATTGTCCTTTTTCCACCCACCAGAGCAGCCCGAAGAGAATTCCATAGCTGACCCCGACAAAGAGGCACAGCACCCACAACGGCTGCAGTGCCGCGATCTCCTGCGCAAAGTACACATACATCTGCCATGTAAGGGATGCAGCAAACCCCGCCGAGATCACACTGCGCGCACAGAAGAAGGTACACTGCCAGATATTGCCCTGGGATGCAATGCAGAGAAACAGCATCATCAGGGCAACTGAGCCTGCGTACAGGACATTGAACATTGCACCGTTGTGTCCGTCGGTCAGTACAAGATAGGTACACAGCACGGCAAGCGCCGCCCCGTACACCGTCCAGCGTTTCCAGCCGCCGAAACGGGGCGGCTGGAAGTGCAGGTACAGGATGCATGCTGCCCAGTCCGCCACCGCCGTGCAGATGCGGGGAATATCCAGTTCATAATACGGCATCTGCATCACACTCCATTGATATAGTTATTGAGCGCGTCCAGAAACGCCTTGCGCCGTGCGCGGGACAGCGCGACCGTTTCTCCGTGGACAATGACGTTCTTGCCATGGACGGTATCCACATATTCCAGATTGACAAGATACCCCTTGTTGCAGCGGAAAAAGCTGTACGTTTCCAGTCGTTTTTCAAACTCCTGCATGGAGCCGGAACCGAGCAGCTCTCCCTCCGATGTGTGGAAGAACAGGTCGTGTCCCTGGCTTTCGATGTAGTACAGCTGTTTGATATCCAGCTTGTGGGTGCCCTCGCGGGTGTTCACCTGCAGAAAATGCCGGCTGCGGTGCTGCAGCCGCTCGATGGCGCGCGCCAGCCGCTGCGAAAATGCAAAATAGGACACCGGCTTGATCACATAGTCCAGTGCATCCACCGCATAGCCCTTGATGGCATACTGCGGCGAATTGGTGATGAAGATGATGATGACCTCTGTATCCACCTTGCGGATCTCCTCCGCCGCCATCATGCCGTCCATGAACTTCATCTCGATGTCCATCAGGATGATATCATACTCCGCCTTGTACCCCAGCGCGATCTCGTCGCCGTCCTCAAACTCCTGCACCGTGAACCGCTCGCCGCTGCTCTGCGCATAGCGAGCGATATATTCCTTCAATTGGCTGCGATAATTCCCATCGTCTTCAACCAGTGCCAGCCGGATCATAGTGTTATGCCGTTCTCCTTCCGTTTCCCTTTTTCCGGGCAGAATGCTCCCATTTTCTCTGTTCAGTATAGCACAATTTCCAGTCCGGAAAAGCTTTTTTCCTCACAAGCGGCGGCTTTTTGTGAAGATCGGTCAAAAATTACCGCGTTATCTTGAGCATTCCGCCGAATTGCCCCACCGCTGCGCGATACCGCGGCATGCCGCCGGAGCACTTCTCCAAAAACTTTTCCGCCGCGCAAAAATCATCTTGCAAATGCGGGATTCCGATTTGTAATAGAGCTTGTGCCCCGGTGTGCGCGGGCATGTTGTGCGATCGAAAAAAGGAAAAAGAGAATCTGAGTTCAACTTCCAAAACACTGACCGAAGGACTCTCGCAAAGCAGATCCTGCTGGTCAGCCTGCCGCTGATGCTTTCCAATCTGCTGCAGGTGTTGTTCAATATGTCGGACGTAGCGGTCGTAGGACGGTTTGCCGGTTCCACCGCGCTGGGTGCCGTGGGTTCCACCAGCATCCTTGTCACCCTGTTCACCGGCTTTCTGATTGGGCTGAGCAACGGCATCAACGTACTGGTGGCGCGCTTTTATGGTGCCCGCCATTCCGGCGATGTGGAAAAGACCGTGGACGCCGGCATGAAGCGTATTGCAGTCATGGGCTTTTCCTACTGCATCTCCGCCTTTATGGACTGCACCATTGCCGCGCTTGCCGCACAGGTGGAGACGCTTGCCTCCCATCCCGAGGGCTTTGCCCTGCTGGACCGCAACGTTGAGGAGCCGATGAAAGCCGCCATCCGCGCTGCGGGGGCGGACGGCGACAGCGTGGGCGGCATTCTGGAAACCGCCATCCGCGGTCTGCCCGCCGGTGTGGGCGAGCCGTACTTCGACAGTATGGAGAGCCCCCTCGCTCACCTCGCCTTCTCCATTCCTGCCGTCAAGGGCATCGAATTCGGCACCGGAAGCTGGGCCGGACTTGGCAGCTCATCCAGTTCTTTCTGTGCATCTGCACGGAGTGCCATCATCAATGCAGCATCAAAAGAAACTTCTGCCCGCTCACTCATGGCTGTTCAACTCTTTCCACAATAGTTTTCTTCCACGGAAAAGCCGCATCCGAACCACTTCATCCGTCAGTCCAAGCGATTCGGCAATCTCCCGGTTGGTATAGCCCATTGCCAAAAGACGTAGTGGGTCACGATACATTGGTTTCATCTGTGCAATTAATTCTGTCAGGTGTTGGATGTTATCGGTGCTGACTACTGCATCGTCCGGCACCGGGGCGTTATCTGGTGCGTCCGGTACTTCTTCCAGCGGTTCTTCTCGCTGCTTGCGAAGCATATCGTATGCACGGCTTCTACTACAACTAACGAGATAAGCAGCGAGTTCGTGACAGTTTTCTCGATGAATTTTAGAAAAATTTTTGGCAACGTACAAAAACACCTCTTGCAGCACATCTTCTGCCAGATATGAATCGCCCATAATTTTGTAAGCGGTATGATAGACCAGCCGCTTGTAAGTATTATATACATCTATAAACTGTTCTTCATTGCTTTGATCGTCAAGAACAGCTAAGTACAGAGAAAGCAACACAACCACCTCCAACTGGTTCGCAACGATTGGATGTAGTGTACCACGAACCAACAAAAATGTCGAATGGCTCTTGTAAAGGAGCGTGATGCCATGACTGAACCCAAATCCAACCTCGCCTATCTCCGCAGCGAAAAAGCCAAAGCAGAGCAGAAGCTGCACTACCGCAGAAGAAGCCCTTGACCCTGATGCAAACTACACCGAGGACAAGGGCGACTTCGAGATTCCCACCGAGGACGAGCCGGAGGAACCCGGTGAGGAAGATACCGAACCCATCTGATTTTAAGGCGGCATTTTGCCGCCGTACATATTGCAATCCAAAACAGATTGGAGGGATTTTTATCGCAAAATTAGTCGTGGCGGAAAAGCCATCCGTCGCTATGTCCTATGCAAAAGTCCTTGGCGCAAACAGCCGCAAAGACGGCTACCTTGAGGGCAACGGCTATCTGGTAAGCTGGTGTGTGGGTCATCTGGTGGAACTAGCTCCGCCTAATGTCTACGATGCCAAATACGTCAAGTGGAGCATTGCAGATCTGCCCATCCTGCCGCAAAAGTGGCAGTATCTGGTGTCTGCCAGCACCAAAAAGCAGTTTGGCATCCTGAAAAAACTCATGCACCGCCCGGATGTGGATAGCATCGTGAACAGTTGCGATTCCGGACGTGAGGGCGAACTCATCTTCCGGCTGGTGTACCAGCAAGCGGGCTGCAAAAAGCCGTTCTCTCGCCTGTGGCTGTCCAGCATGGAGGAAAACGCCATCCGGGAGGGCTTTGCCCACC
>OGGS01002072.1_pt1 | contig 11932 bp, 10 predicted proteins | sample 1571281 | NCBI WGS metagenome assembly OGGS01 (sample SAMEA2582042, study PRJEB24529) | metagenome | biome: Human gut stool | place: China | collected 2011 | reverse complement strand
CGTCAATAGCCGATTCCTTATACGAATACATCATCATCGCCTGGAAAGGGTAGAAATTCTGACCACCGGTTGTCCCCCACGAACCGCGGATTTTCAATTCATTTACATACGGATTTTCAGCCAACCATTTCTCATGGTGCAGGTTCCAGGCAACACCTACAGAACCGAACGTCCCCCACCGCTTAGATGAACCGTATACAGAAGATCCATCGCTACGAACCGAAAAGTCTACTAAATAGCGGTTATCATACCCATAATTAAAATTTCCTACCACACCCATCAGACGACTGACCTCATAATCACCACTCGGTTTATCGCCGTCCTGATACTCTACCCCCATACCGATATGGTCCATCTTGTCATTCGGGAAATTATAAGCCGTGGTAGTAAACAAGTCGTTTTTCGTTTCTTTGATATTCCAGACAAAAGTAGCATTGAATAAATGACGGTTCACCTCTTTCGTATAAGCAGCCATAACATTCGCATCATACGAGAAATCATCCGTAACTTTTTTCTCATAACTGCCCTTCAAATCCTTTTCATAAAAAGAATTATGCCCGGCAGGTAAAAAACGGTCTTCAACCGTCATCTTCTTATTCAATGACACGGCTGCCTTCAATTTTAATCCCTCTAAAACATCCCATTCTACGGAAAAATTGTCAATAAAATTCTGATAGGTAGTCTCGAACTTCGTACCCAATGAAGCATTATACAAAGGATTCAATGCATATTCCTCCCCGTCACCGATTTTCAATACCTGCTTGATATGACCGTTTTCATCATACGGATAAAGATACGGATTCATATAGGTATAATCCGAAAATGTGCCATAAGGAGAATCCTTCTGTTTCACATGATCATACGTTAAATTATTCATAAACCGCAAATTCTTATAACGATATTGCAACTTAATGCCGATACCGATATTTTGACGCCCGGAACCTTTCATTATACCTGTTTTATTCTGATAATTCAGGTCTAATCCATACCGCAACCGGGCATCCCCCCCCTCCAACAACAAAGAATGCTTATGACTGAAACCAAGCGCATGAATCGGTTTCTTCATCCAATCGGTATTCACCCCTTGCTGAACCAACTTCAAACGTTCATTGTATGCCTCCTGCAATTCTTCCTTCATTCCGATATTCGGATGCGAATAAAGTCCGGCCAATTGCTCATACTCCAATTTTTCCGATGCATTCATCAGATTGTAATCGCTCAGGTCAGCAAAATTAAAATCACCGGAAAAATGATAAGAAACACGCAATTCTCCCATCTCCGGAGCTTTAGTCTCTACAACGACAACCCCGTTCGCCGCCCGCGAACCATATATAGCAGTTGCCGCCGCATCCTTCAACACGGTAATGCTCGATACCCGATTAGGGTCTAAGTCGAAAATTTTTTCCGCCGACACCTCGAAACCGTCCAAAATAAAAGTCGGCATATTAGGCGAATTCTCATAATCCGACTTCAGATTGCCACTGCCATGGTTTTGAAATTCAGGTATATGGTTCGGATCACTACCTGCTGTGATATCCTCCATCAATTTAAAAGAGGGGTCTATCGTCGATAAGGCCGACAAAATATTTCCGGTAGAAATCTCCCGCAACTTCTCTCCCGAAAACGTAGTGGCAGCTCCTGTATAACTATCTTTCTTCCGCTGGAAATAACCGGTAATCACCACCTCGTCCATTTCAGCTATCGCCTCTTCCAATACCACATTCAGCTCTTTTTCTCCCCTCCACTTTACTTCTTTGGTTTACCGACAAACGAAAATACCAAAACGATACTGTCGGCCTTAGGTAATTCAATGGTAAACCGACCTTCTACATCCGTAGCGACACCCAGCGTCGTTTCTTTCAATACCACGGCAACACCTGGCAATACATGGCCATCTGCGTCTTTCACAATCCCTTGAAGCAAAAGTTTTGTGGGAGTCATGCGTACCTGATCATTGATATTTTTACGCGAAATCACAATGGTATGATTCATTAGTTTATAAGTCAGACCGGAATTCTGCAAACATTCGTCCAACACCACTTTCAGGTCCTCATCTTTAAAGTTCAGTTCCAAATCCTGTACCTGTTCGATTTGGGCATCCTCATACAGAAAAATATAGCCCGATTCTTTCTCTAATAACTGAATCACCTGCTCCAATGAAGCATTCTTTACCTCCAAAGAAACCTTTGCGATCTGACTATACACATTCGCAGACAACTGAAAAGAAGAAATACACAAAAACAAGATTAAAAACTTCATCATTAAATACGTTTTTAACCATCTTCTTTGAAAAAGAAGACATCGGATTCCATTTTTTTTCATAAATTTGTAAATTATAATGAAACATTTCCGGCTTAGCCGGTTGAAAGGCGGAATAGTGCCAATTTTCCGTCTTTCTTTATTTTCTTTTAGCTATAAAAACTGTATTGTCTTTTATGGTGCAATTTATGCTCCCGACCGTTTCGATCATTTTCATCAATGCCTCGAAACCTTCATAACGCATCATACCCCCTGAAAAGGTAATCTCTTTAGATTCGTCGTCTTCGAAATAAACCTCGACATTATACCACCGGCTCACCATGACCATGATATCTTCCAACCGCTGCTTACGGAAAATAAAACGCCCCTCTTTCCAGGCTACAAAAGGATAAACCTCAACTACACGTTTCTGAAGTTGCCCCTCTTTATCCAAAATACTCTGTTCGCCGGGCTTCAAAATAACCCTATCCTCTATAGATTCGAAACACACCGCTCCCTCGACCAATGTCGTCACTATTTGCCCTTCTTCCGAATAAGAACGTACATTAAAACCGGTCCCCAATACCTGGATTTTAGAATCACACACTTCTACAACAAAAGGATGTGCAGCATCTTTTGCAACCTCGAAATAAGCTTCCCCTGTCAATTGAACTATCCGTTGCTCACCACCGAATTGCAACGGAAAATGAAGTTCTGATTCGGAATTCAGCCACACTCGCGTTCCGTCTGCCAGTGTCATTGTAAATTCTCCTCCCCGGGGAATAGACAACAGATGGTAGGTTTCGGTATTTTCCGTTTTCCCCTCTTTCCCTGCCTGTAAAAGCATACCACTGGAATCGATACGGATATGATTTTGTGCAGTAGGTATAAGCATTGCCGAATCTCCGATATGCCAAACGGAACCGTCAGCCAGGGTTAATACTGCTTTTTTACCACCGGGTTGAATAGTTTGAGTCAGTAAAAGGGGATCGCCAGGACTATTCTGGTGAAACCATCCCCATCCTAGTCCTAAAACCAATAAAATTCCAGCCGCCACACTATAACGGCGAATACGCCTTCTCCGTCTATAGTTCTTTAATTTCCGGTAAGCCCGAATAGGATCATAACGATATTGTTGCTGTAATCGTTCTGCCAAAGTTTCTGAGTTTACTAACTTATCTGCCATCTTTTCAACCGGACTATCCTGATCCGGCTGAATGTACTCTTCTTCTTTCTTCCGTAAAATATAGCTTAGAACCTTTTCAGAAAAATCATATATATCATTCCATGTATTCATACCCTTTTTATTATACAAACACATGAAATCAAAAAACGGGTAACAGAAAATAACTAATATTTAAAAAAATCTGAAAAGAAAGAGTACAACAAAATCCCCCATACCATTCCCATGCGTTCACGGAGATAGGCATAAGCCCGCTTTTTCTGCATTTTCACTGTATTTTCGGAAACTTCCAATAGCTGTGCGATCTCCCGGACTTTCAAGCCCTCGAGGCTTAAATTCATAACTTGTCTCTGTTGATCGGACAATTCGGAAAGGACCGAACGGAATTTTGCGATCACACTTTCTTCAATGGCCAAATCGATAGCCATTTCTTCGGTATAGGAAATCTCGGAAGTATAATTTCCCAATAGCCGACGGGCATTGTCCCGATCACGAATCATATTCAAAGCCCTGTTGTATACTGCTTTGTAAAGCCAGCCAGCCAAAGATTTGACATTCGGAAATTGCAAGGAAGAATCCCATAACCCGATCATACACTCCTGAACAATATCCTCCACTCCGACATTTTCATGGGTCAGCTTGGCCACATAAGTACACAATGCCGGATAAAACTCCTCGTACAATTGCTGCCAGGCAGTTTCTCTTTTTTTATTCAGGTCTATTATAAATCGTTCATTATCACGCATACTTCTCCTCCGATTGTGTGACAAATATAAAGAAAAAAATAGATTTACATTAAGAAATAGTATATAATAGTACCAAGAAGTAGATTGATATTTTTTGATAAGGATCTGAGGAGTTAAAGATATGGTTGAAGTTTCTTACGAACGTTTAGCGACGATTTTTAAGGCATTAAGCGATGAAACAAGATTACACATCATCGATATGTTGTCTTGCAATGAATTATGTGCAGCCGATATTTTAGCGAGCTTCAATTTGTCTCAATCTACGTTGAGTTACCACATGAAAATCTTAATTGATGCAGGTGTAGTTAACTCTCAACGTAATGGTTTATGGACGCGTTACTCCATTAATGAAGCTACATTTGCGGATATTTTAGATATTCTCCCTCAATTATACAAAACTAAAGATGAGTGCATTTGCGCGCAAATTAAATACTGCCGCATTTCTGAGCACGAAAAAGAAGCGTAACAATGAGACGTTGGATTATGCATGTTGATATGGATGCATTCTTCGCGTCCATAGAACAACTGGATCATCCAGAGTATAAAGGCCACCCCGTAATCGTGGGTGGTCTTTCTTCACGTGGTGTTGTAGCTACCTGCTCCTATGAGGCTCGTAAATTTGGTGTTCATTCTGCGATGCCAATATCGAGGGCTAAGAAACTCTGTCCTGATGGGATTTATGTATATCCTCGAATGGATCGCTATAAAGAGGTGTCGAACCAAATTTTTTCTATTATGAAAGAATTTACCCCTTATATTGAGCCTTTATCTATTGATGAAGCCTTTCTTGAAGTGAGCGGCATGTCCACCATGTATAGCGGCCCCAAAGCGCTAGGACGAGCCATTAAAGATCGTGTATTCGAGCAAACAGGACTTATTATCTCTGCAGGCTTAGCACCCAATAAATTTCTTGCTAAACTGGCCTCTGATTTAGATAAACCTGATGGTCTTGTGGTCATCCCATACGGTCGTGAAAAAAAGGTGCTGGCGCCCTTGCCAATTAAACGTATTTGGGGTGTTGGCCCTCGGACAGAGAAAATTTTGAAAGCTGGTGGCTTTCACCTAATGCGTCATATTCAGTCTTTGCCTAATGAAAGTAGTTTGATTCCCCTCGTGGGTAATCAGGCAAAGCGCATATGGGAACTGGCGAATGGTATCGACGATAGACCTGTTGAAACAGATCGCAAGATACAATCAATTGGAGCTGAGGAAACTTACGAAGAAGATCTCACAGAAGGCCGTGCTATCGAATTAGAATTTAGGTACTTTGCAAACCGTTTATCGAAACGGCTTCGGAGACGTAGCCTTTATGGACATACTGTATCTATCAAGGTTCGGTACGATGATTTCACTACCGTATCACGGCAGAAGCGGCTAGATACGCCGTCAGATCATGAGCATGTATTTTTTGATACTGCGCTGCTCTTGTGGAATAAGCTCATGCAAGATAAAACGAGTAAGAATCCGAAAGGTACAAAGAAAGACGTAGAAGCACTAGGGGCAACTATGAAAGTGAAATCTACTGATTTTAGATATAGTGGTTCTAAAGATAATCGTTCTAACCATATTGGTTCTAAATATAGTAGTTCCAGTGAGATTACTTTTATGGATCCGCCTGGTCCTATCCGTTTATTAGGCCTTACTGTGAGTGGTCTCGATGAGGAGGTTCCTATGCAGGACAGTCTCTTTGAATCCCCACAGGATAAAACAGAGGATAAGCTATTTAGTGTGTTAGACTCCTTAGAGTCTAAATTTGGTGAAACCGCTGTCATGAGTGGTGCATTATGGCAACGCTTTCACGGAGACAATGGAATACGTAGGAAACGGTCAGAGTTGAAAGCGGCCGTGGATGCACAGACCGCTCAAGATGATGGGGCATCTACTAAAGTTGATGTAGGATCGACTAAAGAGGCTAATCGGTCTATAATTGCAGATACACACGCATCTATTGAAGGACCTAAAAAGACCGTCAAAAAGGACTTATAAAGTTTATATTGAATACTTTCGCTAATATAATTGTTCATGTTACAATATGGGTGTAGTGTTAATAAATTACCGCAAGAGAGGTATAGATATGAGTTTATTTCGTGTGGCCATCCATTATGGCGTAAACAGTAATGGTTTCTTGTCCTATGACACAGAAACAAAAACAGTGTCCGTAGATTTACCTGAACAAGAGTGGGTTGATAAGGTAATCGCTTACTTAAATAATGAACATGCTATTGAGCATGCTACAGGTCTTGATACGTATGAACGGTTGACCGTAAAACCATTAGAATCTTTGGATAACCTTAAGTTAGCTTTAACACGTATGTGGGAAGCAATCGACGTACAAGTTGACTGGAGTCGTCCGGCATAAATTGAATGAAAACACCTTGTGATCTACAAGTTAGTAGAAACAAGGTGTTTTTTGTTTTGCGTATTTTTGTAGGTATATCTTAATAGGTTTTAAATATATAGTACTGAAATTCTCATTTTAGAATTATAAATGATATCGTGTATACAAGATTTGTAAAAGTTTAGGGTTGTTATGTTAAAAAATTTGTGCTATTCTAATTACATATTAATGGATAATAATTATCCATTAATAATTTTTATCGTAATTAAGATGTATGATTTAAAAATTATGTAAAGTAAATTACTTTAATTTTGATTTCTAAGTAGGAGTTTGAAACATGAGTGATGAAAAGAAACTAACAACAGCCTTTGGGGCTCCTGTACCCGACAATCGTAATTCCGCTACAGCAGGTAAACGTGGTCCTGTATTGATGCAGGATGTTTGGTTGATGGAGAAACTGGGCCACTTTGCGCGTGAAGTGATTCCTGAACGCCGCATGCATGCGAAAGGTTCAGGCGCATTTGGTACTTTCACAGTAACCAATGACATTACAAAATATACGAAAGCAAAAATTTTCTCTGAAGTGGGCAAACAAACACCGTTATTCGTACGGTTCTCCACCGTTGCGGGCGAACGCGGTGCAGCCGATGCGGAACGCGATATTCGTGGCTTTGCTGTGAAATTCTATACGGAAGAAGGTAACTGGGACCTCGTAGGTAACAATACACCTGTATTCTTTATCCGCGATCCATTGCAATTCCCTGATTTGAACCGCGCTGTAAAACGCAATCCTAAAACAAATCTTCGCGATGCGACAGCAAACTGGGACTTCTGGTCCAGCTTGCCAGAGGCTATGCACCAAGTAACAATCGTAATGAGTGACCGCGGCATTCCTAAGTCTTATCGCACGATGCATGGTTTCGGCAGCCATACATACAGCCTTATCAACGAAAACGATGAGCGCGTATGGGTTAAATTCCATTGGGTTTGCCAACAACCGATTGAAAACCTTTCCAATGCTGAGGCGGCCGATCTTGTGGCTAATGACCGTGAAAGCCATCAACGGGATCTTTTCGATGCTATCGAACGCGGCGATTTCCCTAAATGGAAATTATGCATTCAAGTAATGACAGAAGAACAAGCCAACAACATGCCTTACAATCCATTCGACTTAACAAAGGTATGGTATCATGACGAATTCCCATTGATTGAAGTAGGTGTAATGGAGCTCAACCGCAATCCAGAAAACTATTTCCAAGATGTAGAACAAGCTGCATTTGCACCATCCACTATCATTCCTGGCATATCCTTCTCCCCTGACAGAATGCTTCAAGGTCGTTTGTTCTCCTATGCGGACGCACAACGTTACCGCCTAGGTGCCAACTACCATCAAATCCCTGTTAATGCCCCAAAATGTCCTGTAAACAGCTATCATCGTGATGGCCAAGGTCGTGTAGATGGCAATCATGGATCTACTATTGGCTACGCACCTAATAGCTTTGGTGAATGGGCTGAACAACCAGAATTCAAAAATCCTCCTCTCGATGTATCTGGTGCGGCTTATCAATATGACTTCTATGAAGATGACTCTGACTTCTTCACACAACCGGGTAAATTGTTCCGCCTTATGAGCCCTGAAAAACAACAAATCTTGTTTGAAAATACGGCAGCGGCTATGGACGGCGTACCTGATTTTATCAAAGAACGTCACGCAAAACATTGCTATCAATGCGATCCTGCTTATGGTGAAGGCGTTGCTAAAGCCTTGGGCATGAACATCGACTTTAGCGATGTAAAATAAGACTAACGATACTATTTAAACAACATTAAAATAGTTTATCTAAACAATACTAACGCGATAAAAGAACTTCCTTAAACTAACACGAAGCCCCTCCTTGCTATGTAGCTCATAGTAAGGAGGGGCTTTTGTTGTGGAGAGTGTATTTAAATATTACTAATCAAATTTTTTACTTGTTAAGTTTTGATACATGAGCTTAGCAATTTCATATTGTGGATCACCCGGTTGTAGCTGGTGTGTCGGTAGTTTAAATACGGTTTCAGCTATTTCACTTTTCTTGATATCGATGCCCTTTACATCTTCAGAACGACTTATGGAAATCGTATGTGTTGTTGGATTTATGAAGTATGCATTTACATCGATGCTGAAAGCTTTGTTTTCGTCTTTTCTCATGATTGTACGTAGAATCATGGCTGAAATAGCAGTAGTACCATCTTTTTCACCTAATAGCTGCTTAGATGTATAGTCTACATAATCTGCATAGACATAAATATCGCCGGGTTTGGCCTTGTCATAATCTTGTGTGTAGGCCTCTACTAAACGTAAATCGAGTTGTCTCCCAAATGGTTGAGAGAACATTTCGCTTTGTAATGCTCGTGTTTCATTAACAGGTGGATATATAGGTATTGCTTTTAAACCTTTTAGCATATCCGCGCGAGTTTCATTTTTTCGTTTAGCACGACGTTCTGCACTGACCTTGTCTAAGCGTTCGCGCTCCTTTAACATGGCCTTTTCCTGTTCTTCTTTAGTTTTGTAGGTCTTTACGGATACAACACGGTTACCGGTCATAGTGACTGTTGAATAGATGGGCTTATCTTTAGTAGGTTTTCCCTTAGAAGCAGCAAGAGCAGATTGGATCATAGCTGGTGTTGCACTTTCGATAGATTTTTTCAGCTCTGGAAAATTGGAGTAATCCATATCAACCGTAGCAGTATCTGTGTTTTCAGTAGATTGTACAGGGGTAGCACCATATGCAGATGATATAGCTAATACAGCTAATAGTGAACTGGCAATAATTGATCGTTTACATAGTTTCATTACATATACCTCTCTTTAGTAAGAAATCTCTAATACCATCAATAGCTGTATTATAGCATAGTTTTTGCATAGATAGATTTAAAACCGTACTTATTAACTCCTAAAAGAGCCTAAGCAACTACCTGAATCGGATCGTTTTATGGTATGGTGTATAGGCTCTTTTTTACTTTTAGAAATATACAAATTTTAAAAGGATTTTAGTATAACTATGTAGAAATATATGATGTGTTGAATTTGCACGAAATGTTACATGTGAATAGGAGGCAGTTATGAAATCTAGTAGTTTGGCATGGTATGTGGCGGTAGCTTGTATTGGAGGGAGCCTTTATGTTGGATCTGTAGTACAGGCGAATTCTCTAGCGATGGTGAAAGCAAATAATTCTGTTCCCGTAGCTATTGTAGTGCAAGCCCAAGCAACTCAGCCTGTTACTGTTACAGCAGTTAAGAATGATGGAGTTAGTGCTACAACAAATCATACAGTAACTAATAATGCAGTAGCTAATAATGTAGTAACTAATGATGTAGCAGCACAGGAAGCCCTCAAGCAAAAGCAACAGTACCAAGCCGAAACTGAAACGATGGGCTTGCTATGGATGCGCACCTCTGCAGAGTACAGAGCGTTGGCGTATCAAGGGTACAATGTGGCAATGAATGCCGTTAAGATGGCCGTTACTGATCCATCTCATCAAAGAAAACCTTTAGCTATCGTTCTTGATGCGGATGAAACAGTAGTGGACAATACCAAGTTGATGGGTGAAAGTATAGCAAACGGCAATGGTCGTTTTGATGCACCTTGGTGGCGCCAAGCCGTACATCAAGGAAAATCGCAAGCCATGCCTGGAGCCGTTGAATTTTTAAATGAAGTTCATAAACAAGGGGTAGAAATCTTCTATGTTTCAAATCGCTACGCACCTGTAAACCTTGACGTAACGATACAGAATTTTAAAGAACTAGGATTCCCATCTGTCGATAAAGACCATGTACTACTATTCGAAAAAGACTCTGATAAACAACCTCGCTTTGATATGATTGCTAAAAAATATTATGTCGTTGTATACATGGGCGATAACGCTGGTGATTTCCCTATTGGCACAAAAGGGAAGACCTTAGCTGAACGAAATGCCATCATCGACAATCATAAAGAGGACTTTGGTACTACCTTTGTAGTATTTCCAAACCCTGCCTACGGATCTTGGGTAAGTTCGTTAGCGAAAGGCTACCAAAATCTAAGCCCAGAAGAACAAAAACAAGTGAATAACCAATACCTACAACAATAAGGACGCCTTGCGTATACTTTATTAAAAACGATATAATAAAGTATACATGCGTCTATAGCTCAGTTGGATAGAGCGGCAGTTTCCTAAACTGCGTGTCACTGGTTCGATTCCGGTTAGGCGCACCATAGATTAATACTGGCTTATAAGTTGATTAGAATTTTCTCTTATTATAGAAATAAGCCAATTAATAAGCCAGTTTTCATTAGTTTATAGATAGATAAACTATGTTAGTAGGTAAAATTATCTTTCGATTAAGTGAAAAACATGATTCCATATACAGATGATATAATTAATACAGTAAATAAATTATTGCCACAAGATGAAAGTGCTTGGGAGTTGGTTGGATTTATAAATAAAGAAAAAAATATATATACCTTTGGAAATGATTCGAAGATTATAGGTAGATTATTTGAAGTCATAATATTTGATACTTTAAATAAAGTTGCTAATGAGCTTGGTTATATATTAAAAGAGTCAGAAATGCAAACAGTTTATCCTGATTTTTATTTTATAAAGCCAGATGGAAGAAAGATAGCTATAGACGTTAAGACTACTTATAGAAGAAGTAACAATTCTCGCTATGGCTTTACTGGTGGAAGTTTTACTAGTTTTATGCGGAATGGTACTAAAAATATAGTTGGAAATTATTCTGATTATGATCAACACTATATCTTGGGCGTGGTATATACAAGAGAAAGCAATCCAACTACAGGTCATATAAATTTTAACAAAATATCAGATATAATACCTGCTTATAAAAATATAGAAGTATTTATTCAAGAGAAGTATAGAATATGTGGGGATAAGAAGGGGAGTGGGAACACTGATAATATTGGTACAATTAAGGCCAATTCTATAGAACCTTTTGTATATGGTGCAGGCCCCTTTTCTGTGCTAGGTGAGGAGGTTTTCCACGATTACTGGGTTAATCATCCTAAGTATACAGATAGTCTTGAAAAAGCAAATTCTTTATTTAATGATTTAGCATCATATATTGAATGGGTAAGGAAAAGCGATTCTGATAGAGCCGATGAATTAAATAGATTGTATGATCTATATAAGGATGAATATAATAATATATGGGGAAAAAAATAGAGCTATTTTTTAGCTCTATTTTTTATGTATCAAATAATGAGATTTCTATATTATCGTCTGGAATATTTTCAAAATTTAAGTTTTCGGGGCTTATTACAAGTGCTTCTATCATTTTATTCCTATTTAGTTCTTTACCACCTAAATGATAGAAATGCTCTGTCGTGAGTATTTTGCCTTTATTCCAAATCTCCATGTGAGTATTTTTTCTATACTGATTTT
>OGGS01002071.1_pt1 | contig 11934 bp, 9 predicted proteins | sample 1571281 | NCBI WGS metagenome assembly OGGS01 (sample SAMEA2582042, study PRJEB24529) | metagenome | biome: Human gut stool | place: China | collected 2011 | reverse complement strand
CGAGCCGGCCCGCCTGCTCCTGACCGTCGGTTTCCTCGGCGGCTTCACGACGTTCTCTTCGTTCAGCCTCGAGACCGTCACCCTGCTCGAGGGCGGCAGCTTCTTCTATGCGGCCCTGAACATCGCAGCCAATCTCGGCCTCTGTTTCCTAGCGGCGTTCTTGGGCCTCAGCCTTGCCAGGACCCTCGCGGCCTTCTGAGCCATTAAGCCGTCAGCGCCGCTTCGCCACATTGCGGACAAAGGCGCCCATCGCCTGTTCGCTGACCTTTGCCTCCAGCTCCTGCTGCTCGATTGTCATAAACTCTCGCTGCAGCTGAGCCTGGAGGCGTCTTTCGTTCTGACTGTCATTTGCCTGCTGGGCCTGCAGCAGGTCAAGTGCCGTTTTCGTGGCAGCAGCGAGACGCACCGTCTGCTCGAGCTGCGCGCGGCATTCCTCAAGCTGCTCGGGCGGCAGCTTCTTGAGGAGCCTCTGGGCGGCCTTGGCGCGCGCCGCGGCCATCTGCCCGAGGGCCTTATGGTCCTCCTTGGCCCCTGCTCCATCCGGCCAACGCTCCAGCAGCCGCTCCGCGCAGGCCGCGAACTCCGGGTCATCGGCAAGCCCGATCGAGGCCCAGTCGTTCTCGAGGTGGCGCGAGCCCGCGGCGAAGAGCGTCATGTCGCTCGCGAGCGGCCCGTACTGTTTCTTGACGGCCGCCTGCCACGCTTCCTCGGGATCGTAATGCTCGGGGTCCTTGGCGTAATCGGCCCCCGTCGCGAGCGCGATCTTCGACAGGGCTTCGTACTTCATCGGGTTGAAGAAGATGGCGGGCAGATTCCCCTTCGGCAACGGGTCTACAGGACCAAGGGCGAGCTTTGACTCCATGTAGTCGTTGACGGGATAGTTCCACCAGATGCCGAGTTCGCGCCCATAGAGCTTCTCCGCCTTGGCGAGCGCTTCATCTGTCAGCGGGCCCTTGGCCACGCCGTCACCCGTGTAGAGTACTAGGATGTCAGGCGAGAGTGTCCGCGCAAATGCATCCGTATAGGGCTTGCGCACCCCGTCCGCCTGCATGTCCGCATAGAAGTACTCCGTCGGCACCGTCAGGAAACTGCCGATGTCATCATGGCGCTTCTTGAGCTCGCGTGCGACATCGTTGAGGAAGACGGCCTGTCCCGCGCCGTCCTTGTCCTTGATATCGTCAAAGAAGATGGCGAAGTCGCGCACGCCGAGCGCATAGAGCGTCTCGAGCTTTGCGATCATCTTCTGGCGGTCGACAAAGCCCTTGTAGCCGTGCAGCGAGACGTCGAGCCCCGGCGATACGGCGAAGATGAAGCGCACATCCTGCGCCTTCGCCGCCTTGACGAGCGCACCGAGCTCCGAGAGCTTCGCCGCAGGGTACGGCTCGCGCCACTTCTCGCGGTGGTACGGGTCATCCTTCGGCGCGTAGAGGTAGGCGTTGTAGCCCTCCGCGCGGCAGAATGAGAGGATGTCGAGCCGTTCGCTCTGCTGCCACGGCGTGCCGTAGAAGCCTTCGATGACGCCGCGCAACGGCACAGGCGCCGCCGCAGCCGTACCAGAGGTCCCTACAAGGATGGTACCACCTAAGAGCAGCGCCCCAAAGCAGGCACCCGTCTTCCCCACTCGTCTCTCGCGATTCCAAAGCCGTATCACACACATCTTCCTTTCCTTCTACCTATATCATAACCTATATCATAACACATTCCGACGAGAAAGTATCTCATCCGGTGGAAATTCCGCAGAAAATTTTCACAGATGACACATTTCTTCCTGTCTTTTAAAAAAGACCTCATCATGATACAATAAGAAGATGAAAAAAGTCAGCAATATCAACTAACTGTTCAAAAAATATGCGAAAGAAGGTGACTGCATGAGCTGCTTCAAGAATTCCCATCTGACAGATGGCCCCTTCATAAAGAAATGTCTCAGACGGCTTGGGCTCGCCCTGCTCATCACCTGCGCCGTCATCCTCGTCACGCTCGAGGTCATCAGCCGCGGCGCGGCGCAGATCTTCAACCACGCGATGGCCAATCAGGACATGCTGCGCGGCACGATCACGGTCGAGCGGCTGATCTCGGACATCACGGGCCACGTCTACTTCACGAACCTCGTCTGGACGGACCGCGAGGGCAATCCCATCCTCGAGATCCCGAGCGGCGACTTCCGCGTCAACGTCTGGGACGTCCTCACGCGCGACTTCAAGTCGACGACGATCCGCGAGCTCACGGTCGACCAGCCCGTCGTCTCCGTGCGCCTCTCGGACGACATGAAGGTCGACTTCGTGCGCCCCTCGCCCGATATGGATAAGCTCAAGAAGGAGCCTGCGGACTGGCGCGAGAAGGTCAATCTCTCGTCGCTCGACGCGCGTGGGCGCCGCGAGGTCGGCCAATGGCGCCGCGAGCACTGGCAGCAGGAGATGCAGAACGACTGGCGCAATTTCAACGCCGCAGGCAAGAAGCTCAAGCTGCGCCTCAATGTCCACGACGGCGGCGTCGAGGTCTTCTACCGCGAGCGCCACTACGTCATGAGCCACGTCCAGATGGCCGTCGGCATCGACACCGACCGGAAGATGGACATCGACATGTCGATTGGCGGCTTCGGCGGCACGATGATCGGCGATGCCATCTCGCTTAATGGCACGGTCGACTTCCAGCAGAACCCGGAGCCAGAGTGCAGCCTCGCGCTCGTGCTCTACCAGATCGACCCGTCGTCGCTCGGCTTCGGCATGAACATCCACGACAAGATGACGCTCTCGACGTACTTCACGGGGCCCGTCTCCCATCCAATCGGCACGGGCAAGGTCGAGATGGACGAGCTCCACATCCCGGGCCTCGACTTCGCAAATGTCGAGGGCAATGTCTACTACGAGAACTCTCTGCTGCAGTTCACCGATGTCACGGCCGACGTCTACAAGGGCAAGCTCGCGGCCTACGGCGACTACGACCTCGACACGCGCTTCTACAACCTCTACGGCCACGGCTCAGAGCTCCAGACGGAGGCCGCCCTGCCGAAGAGCGGCCTGCACACGCGCGTCGACCTCGACCTCGAGATTCACTCAGAGGGCTCGGCCAAGACGACCGTCTCATCCGGCTCCTTCCTCTCCGGCCCCGGCCGCTACCACCTGCTGCCGTTTGACAGCCTCTCCGGCAAGGTCACGGACGCTGGCGGCGACCTGCACTTCTACGACGCTGTCATCAAGCTGCCGGGCTTCACCATCTCGACCGATGCCTTTCACATCCAGCACGGCAAGCTGCACCTGAGTCCAATCCGGCTGACCGACAAGGAAGGGCATCCGCTCTACACCTACACGCCGGAGCAGTGAGCTTCCGGCCGCACCACAAGGCTGAAAGAAGCTGAAATCTAAAAGCAGAAAGAAAGATTCCCATGACTCTTACCTCTCCATCAAGATCCCCCAATCCAAAATCGCCTGCGCGCCGCCGCGGCATCGCACTCGCCCTGACGGGCGCCGTCCTCTGGGGCGGCTCGGGCGTCGCCGGCCAGTACATCCTGCAGGACTGCGCCTTCGCAACGGAATGGCTCGTCGGCGTGCGCATGCTCATCTCGGGCGCCCTGCTGCTGCTCATCGACCTCGCCGTCTACCGGCAGGACATCTTTGTGGTCTTCCGCGGGCGGCGTGACCGCCTCGAGACGATTGCCTTCGCCGTCTTCGGCATGCTCGGCGTCCAGTACACATACTTCGCCGCCATCAAGTTCAGCAACGCCGCGACCGGTACGATCCTCCAATACCTCATGCCGGTCGTCATCGTCGTCTGGACCGCGCTGCGCATGCGCCGGATGCCGCCCTTTGGCGAGCTCGCCTGCGTCGCGCTCGCCGTGCTCGGCACCTTCCTGCTCGTGACGCACGGCAGCCTGACGAGCCTCGCCATCTCGCCGCCCGCCCTGTTCTGGGGCCTGCTCTGCGCCTTCGCCGCGGCCTTCTACACCGTCCAGCCAAAGCACCTGATCTGCAAGTACCGCCCGACGCTCATCGTCGGATGGGGCATGCTCGTCGGCGGCCTCTTGTTCCTGCCCATCTCAAGGCCTTGGACCTTCACCGGCATCTGGAACACCGCCGCCGCCCTCGACTTTGCCTACATCATCCTCTTTGGCACTGTCATCGCCTTTGTCTGCTACCTCGGCAGCCTCCAGTACATCCAGCCCGCCGAGACCAGCATCCTCGGCTCCGCCGAACCCCTCTCCTCCATCCTGCTCTCCATCGCCCTGCTCCACATCACCTTCACCCCCGCCGACCTCCTCGGCGCCATCAGCATCCTCGCCGCCGTCATCCTGCTGACGCAAAAATAAGGGCATGGATGCGCAACCATTTACATAAACTATTTTGCATTCACCAGATTGACAGATGAAAACTGGGTAAGTATAATGAGCATAGAATCAATTCTATAATATGGTCTTCAGTGGCGCTGGAGACCTGAGGACTATATGGCTGTTGTACGCTGATGGCGTGTGACAGTCTATTTTTTTTGCTAACAGGAGGGATATCCATGGCTACAGAAGTCACGAAAGAGTTTATCGTAGGCATGCCGAAGGCAGAACTGCATCTGCATATTGAAGGCACGCTGGAGCCGGAATTGAAATTGAAACTGGCTCAGAAGAATCATGTGGACATTGGCCAGACTACGATTGAAGAAGTACGCGCTTCCTACCAGTATGACGATTTGGCATCGTTCCTGGCCGTCTACTATCCAGCCATGAACGTACTGCAGACAGAAGAAGATTTCTATGACCTGGCCATGGAATATCTCCATCACGCTGCAGAAAACAACGTCCGCCATGCGGAGATTTTCTTCGATCCTCAGGCCCATACGAGCCGCGGCGTTGCCTTTGAGACGTTCATCAACGGTCTGTACCGTGCGACGGTCGATGCCCGCGCACTCCATGTCGATGCCAGACTGATCATGTGCTTCCTGCGCGACCTGTCGCGTGAGTCGGCTCGCAAGACTCTGGAAGAATCCCTGCCCTACCGCGACAAATTCATTGGTGTCGGTCTGGATTCCGATGAGCACAACAATCCGCCGATGAAATTCTTCAACCAGTTCACGCAGGCAGAGCAATATGGCCTGCACCTCACGGCACATGCGGATATCGACCAGAAGGATTCCATTGAGCACATCCGTGACCTGTTGGAAGTCATCGGTGTCGAGCGCATCGACCATGGCACGAACATTGTCGAAGACCCGGACCTCGTTGAATATGCGGCCAAGCACCACATCGGTTTCACGACATGCCCATTATCCAACACGTTCGTGCGTCCGGAAATGAAAGGACCGGAAGTACTCGAACTGCTCGCCAAAGGCGTAAAAGTCTCGGCTCATTCCGATGACCCGGCTTACTTTGGCGGCTACATCAGTGACAATTATTACGCACTGGCCGATGCCTTCAATCTGACGAAGGAACAGGTCGTGACGCTGGCCCGCAACTCGTTTGAAACGTCCTGGATCAGTGATGAGCAGAAGGCAATCTATATTGCAGAGCTCGAAGAATATGCGCGGACGCACTGAAGAAACGCCCGTAAAGGATTTAACGCATAACGAAACAAGAGGTATTTATTTTCATGTCTAACCAATCCACCGGAGTTCTAGAAAGGCTCTTTCACCTGTCGGAAAATAACACCACGGTAAAGCGCGAATGCCTGGCCGGACTGACGACCTTTGTCTCCATGGCCTACATTCTCTTTGTCAATCCAATCATCCTCGGCGATGCCGGCATGGATGCCGGAGCCGTTTTCACGGCCACGGCCCTGTCGGCCATCATGGGCTGCCTGCTCATGGGCTTCCTTGCGAATTACCCCATTGCCATTGCACCGGGTCTCGGTGACAATGCGTTCTTCACATATTCGGTCGTGCTGGCTATGGGCATTCCTTGGCAGCAGGCCATGGGCGGCGTCTTCGTCGCTTCCATCCTTTTCACGCTGGTTTCCCTGTTCAAGATTCGCGAGATCATCATCGATGCTATCCCGCAGGACCTGAAGTACGCGATGGCCGCCGGTATCGGCATCTTCATCTCCTTCGTCGGCCTGCAGGGCGGCGGCATCGTCGTCTCTGATCCGTCATCCCTAGTCGCCATTGGTTCATTCAAGGTGCCAACGACCTGGCTCACCATCTTCGGTCTGTTTGTCACGGCTATCCTCATGGCAAAGAAAGTACCCGGTTCTATCTTTTATGGCATCGTACTGACAGCCATCATGGGCCTCGTTACACAGATCATCCCACCGCCAGAGAGCATCATCTCCATGGCACCGAGCCTCGCCCCAACGTTCGGCATTGGCGTCAGCAACATGACATCCATCTTGTCTGACCCGCAAATGTGGGCAGTTGTCGTCATCTTCTTCCTAGTCGCGTTCTTCGATACGGCGGGCACGCTTATTGGTCTGGCCCAGCAGACCGGCATCATGCGCAACGGCAAGATGCCACGTATCGGCCGCGCGCTCATGGCAGATTCTCTGTCCATGCTCGGCGGTGCTGTCATGGGCACAACGCCTACAGCAGCTTACGTTGAGTCCTCGGCTGGTATAGCCGTCGGCGCCCGCACGGGTCTAACGGCTATCGTCGTCGCCGTGCTCTTCGCCTTCAGCATGATCTTTTCGCCGCTCCTGGCCGTCGTCACGGCTCAGGTCACGGCTCCGGCTCTGATCATCGTTGGTGTGCTCATGACGTCTTCCCTGCGTGAAATCCATTGGGATCAGTTTGAAGTTGCCTTTCCGGCCTTCATGGTCATCATCGGCATGCCGCTGACGTTCAATATCTCCTATGGTATCGCCTTCGGCTTCCTGTTCTACCCAATCCTGATGACGATTGCCGGACGCCGCAAGGAACTCAATCCCCTCATCTGGGTCATGTTCGTGCTTTTCCTCGTCCTGCTCTACACCTTGACCATGCTTAAATTCTAAGGAGGATCGATATGCTTACAAAAGAATTGTTATCCGAGTACATCGATGCCGGTGCGGCCAAGAGAAAGGCTGATATGGCCATCCTCGGCGGCACGCTCATCAATGTCAATACGAGCGAATACTACCAGGCAGACGTAGCCATCTACAAAGGAAAGATTGTCGCTGTAGAAAGCGATATTTCCGACTACATCGATGAGCATACGCAGAAAATCGATGCCACCGGGAAGTACCTGGCTCCGGGACTCATCGACTGCCATATTCATGTAGAATGCAGCAAGATGAGCATGACCCGCTTTGCCCAGGCCGTCGTCCCGCACGGCACGACAAGCATCGTCAGCGGTCTCGATGAATACATCTCTGTCATCGGCGTCGACGGCCTCAAGGCCATCTTCGAAGAAGTCGACGCTTCGCCCCTGAAGGTATTCTGGGCGCTACCGTACAAGACCCCGTACACAATCCCGGTTTCGACGATTGCCTATAACGTGACGGCCAAGGATCATGCCAAGTATCATCAGGATCCGCGCTGCTACGGCATCTGGGAACTCGTGCGCGAAGCCGTCCAAACAAAGGACCCCGATACCATGGAAGCCTTGGTACTCGCGCAGAAATACCATCGTCCCATTTTCGGTTGCAGCCCGCTGGCAACTGGTAAAGCTCTCAACGAATACCTCATGAGCGGCGTCCGCGTCGACCACGAGAGCTATGACCATGAAGAATTCCTTGAAAAGGCCCGCAAGGGTATTCATACGATTATCCGGGAATCCGCCGTCACGAAATTCCTCAAGGAGAATGTCCGCGCTATCACTGAGGGCGCGCCAGGCATGGCACGCCATACGAGTTTCTGCTCCGATGACGTAAACGCTCGCGGCATCCTCAAGGAAGGCCACATCGATCACATGATACATCTGGCCATTGCCGCCGGCGTCGAGCCCATGACGGCCATTCAGATGGCCACGATCAATGCTGCCGAGGCCTACCAGATTGACGACCATGTCGGCTCAATCGCACCGGGCAAAGATGCTGATATCCTGCTCGTCGATCAGCCGGGCACCTTCCAGGTGGAAACGGTCATCAGCAAGGGTACATTGGTCACCGAGAATGGCGAAAATAAATTCCACTACGTTATCCCTGAGCGTACAGACGACCTGCTCCATACCGTGCAGCATACGCCTCTGACAGCAGATGATTTCGCCTATCACGTAGACCTCGACGAGGGAACGGCCGTAGTCGAGACCATCAATAGCATCGGCCCCTTCATGCGTAAGCGTCGCGATGTCGAACTCGAAGTCCGTGGCGGCATTGTCTGTCCCAGTGCCGAGAAAGACGTGGCGCTCGTATCGGTTATCGAACGCTATGGCCTGAACGGCAACATGTCTAAGGGCTTCATTTCCGGCTGGTCCTTCCAAAAAGGTGCGATTGCCACGACTGCTGCGCCTGATGACAACAACCTCGTTGTTGCCGGTGCCAATTACGAAGACATGGCCCTGGCGGCTAATACACTCATTGAGCAAGGCGGTGGCCAGATTGTCGTCATCGACGGCAAGATTGTCTCGTTCCTACCTCTGCCGATTGCCGGCATCGCCTCAGATCTGTCGCCGGAGGAACTGGCAGCCAAGGAAAACGAGCTCGACAATGCAGCCAAGGCCATCGGCAGCCGTCTCCCCGATCCAATTTTCTACCTTTCGTTCCTGCCTATCACGGCTATTCCGGATCTGGCCATCACCGACGGCGGCAATGTAGACTATACGAAGTTGTCCTACTTCGACCCCATCCTGGAATTAAAAAAATAATATAAGATGGTCTCCATCGGGATCATTGATTGAAAGAAAAGCGTCTCATGCTGCAAAGTGCAGCAGAGACGCTTTTTCTTTCTGAGTGTTGCCCGGCTCAAAGCCTCATCTTGAAGTCTTCGTAGCCGAACTGGCGGACGGTCTGCCAGCTGCCGTCTTCGTCGCTGGCGATGATGGCGGGCAGGGGCATGCCGTTGAAGGTGTTGTTCTTGACCATGGTGTAGCTGGCCATGTCGCCGAAGACGATGCGGTCGCCGATAGCGAGGGGCTCGTCGAAGGAGTAGGTGCCGATGGTGTCGCCGGCGAGGCAGGTCGGGCCGGCGAAGGTGTAGGTATGGGCCTTCTCCCCCGGCTCGCCGCTGCCGAGGACGGGCGGACGGTAGGGCATCTCGATGACGTCGGGCATGTGGCAGGCGGCCGAGGTGTCGAGGATGGCGATGGCGTTTTCCTGCTGGATGTCGAGCACCTCGGCGACGAGGAAGCCGGCGTTCAGCGCGACGGCCTCGCCGGGCTCGATGTAGACGGTCAGGCCGTACTCCTGCTGCATATGGCGGATGCACTTCTTGAGAAGCACGCTACGGCAATCATGATGAGTGGTTCTACTTTCCCATTCCCGATGACACGATTGTATTCGGCACATAATCGGTCGAGTGCCTCTGGCGTCTCATAAGGAGCCAGCGGCGTGAACAAGAAAATGCACGACTCAGAAAGCACTTTTCAATAACCCGAGATGTAGTTCTCCTGAGCTATTTTATATATTTCTTCGTCAGAAGCTCCGGTGGCTTTTGTGATATCACGAATGGCAAACTCTTTTCTCATCATATATAGAATAAGATCGTGCCTGACCTCAAGTGCGGCATCCAGGTCTCCTTCTGCTTTCTTTCTTGCAATGACTTTCTTCATGCCAATTACCATGCCACGAGCAAAGCTGTCTTCTCTGGCAATCTCCAAGGCACGCTCTTGATTCCATTCAAAATCGACCATATCGTCACAGAGATAAGGAGAATAGCCCGCTTCATCAATCTCACGGACATCTTCCAATGACAGCCCTGTAATAGATACGATATCCTCATGCGAATAACCGAGCTCTAGTAGGCATACAGCACAATCTCGCTTCACCTCATATGGTGCATCCTTTCGAGGAAGACCGATGGCCTGTTTAGGAGGATGATTCATTTCTTGATTCGATTTAGAGTTAATCATATCGAACACCTGCTTCTAAGCATAACATATACCATTTATTCAGAAAACAAATTTATTTTTCTGAGCAATTTTAAGGATATCATCTAAAGAAAGATTTGTCGCCTGTACAATCTCATTCGGTGTGAAGCCTTTTTTTATCATATTGAGAACAACTCGTACAAGAACATTATGCTCAGTATCTTCTTTTGCAATTTCGATTGCTCGTTTCTGATCCCATTTGAAGCTGACCATATTGAACATCTCACTTTCGTTCGTACATGCATATATGAAAAAATCGCCCCGGCAAGGACGATTTTCTCAGCGTGTACGGTGGCCATCAGCGTCTGCGAACGCTGTTTGTATGGCCGAAATTTTCTACCATGCAGATATGCCGAGCCGACCATCTTAGGTTCGCTCTTTTTATCTATGTAAAGCATACCATCAAAATAGAGAAAAGTCAATCGAAGGAAAGAAAAGCGTCTCATGCTGCCAAGTGCAGCAGAGACGCTTTTCTTTGTATGTGCTTCCCTGAAATCATAGTCGAAAATGAGGGCAAAGTCAGTCTGGTAAGGGCAAATTGCTCAGAGCCTCATCTTGAAGTCTTCGTAGCCGAACTGGCGGACGGTCTGCCAGCTGCCGTCTTCGTCGCTGGCGATGATGGCGGGCAGGGGCATGCCGTTGAAGGTGTTGTTCTTGACCATGGTGTAGCTGGCCATGTCGCCGAAGACGATGCGGTCGCCGATAGCGAGGGGCTCGTCGAAGGAGTAGGTGCCGATGGTGTCGCCGGCGAGGCAGGTCGGGCCGGCGAAGGTGTAGGTATGGGCCTTCTCCCCCGGCTCGCCGCTGCCGAGGACGGGCGGACGGTAGGGCATCTCGATGACGTCGGGCATGTGGCAGGCGGCCGAGGTGTCGAGGATGGCGATGGCGTTTTCCTGCTGGATGTCGAGCACCTCGGCGACGAGGAAGCCGGCGTTCAGCGCGACGGCCTCGCCGGGCTCGATGTAGACGGTCAGGCCGTACTCCTGCTGCATATGGCGGATGCACTTCTTGAGAAGCGCGATATCGTAACCCGGCTTCGTGATATGGTGGCCGCCGCCGAAGTTGATCCACTTCATCTGCGGCAGGTACTTGCCGAACTTCGCCTCGACGGCCTCGAGCGTGACGGCGAGCGCGTCGGCGCCCTGCTCGCAGAGCGTATGGAAGTGCAGGCCTTCAAGCCCTTCGATGGCGCTCTCGTCGAAGTCGCGCAGACGCACGCCGAGCCGCGAGCCCGCGGCGCACGGGTCGTAGATGGCGTGCTCCTGCGTCGAGCGCTCGGGGTTGATGCGCAGGCCACACGAGACGCCGGCCGCGAGGGCCGCGGGGCCGAATTTCTTCCACTGTGCAAACGAGTTGAAGACGATGTGGCCGCAGATCTTCGTGAGCTCCGCGAACTCGGCCTCCTTGTAGGCCGGCGAGAAGACATGGGTCTCCTTGCCGAATTTGCCCATTTCCTCATGGCCGAGCCTCGCCTCATAGAGGCCGCTGGCCGTCGTGCCCGAGAGATACTCGGCGATCAGCGGGTAGTAGTGGTACATGGAGAAGCACTTCTGGGCGAGCAGGACATGCGCGCCCGTGCTCTCCTCCACCTCATGCAGGATGCGCAGGTTGTGCTCGAGCAGGTCCCTTGCGATGACGTACGAGGGCGTCGGCACCTCGAAGAACTCTTTGCGGTAAAGCGATGCGAACGTTTTCATCAGTCGACGAGCTCCGGGTCAAAGCTCTCTTTCCACGGCAGGCCCCACTTGTTGAGCGCCTCCATGAACGGGTCCGGATCGAACTCCTCGATGTTCTTGACGCCGGGGCCCTTCCAGGTGCCGTTCATGATGAGCATCGCGCCGATCATGGCCGGCACGCCCGTCGTATAGGAGACGGCCTGCGAGCCGACTTCCTTGTAGCACTCCTGATGGTCGCAGACGTTGTAGAGGTAGTACGTCTTGTCCTTGCCATCCTTCTTCCCGCGGAAGATGCAGCCGATGTTCGTCTTGCCCTTCGTGCGCGGGCCGAGGCTCGCCGGG
>OGGS01002069.1_pt1 | contig 11950 bp, 13 predicted proteins | sample 1571281 | NCBI WGS metagenome assembly OGGS01 (sample SAMEA2582042, study PRJEB24529) | metagenome | biome: Human gut stool | place: China | collected 2011 | reverse complement strand
TTCATACAGTTAAAAGGCAAATATTCTAACAGATATTTGTCTTTTTGAATAACTTGCTAGAAAAATGAATTCATTAAGCTGTCCAAATTCTCACCGATATTATACAGTGTCAGTTCTTCATTGGTCATTGCAGTTGTCCCCTCTCGTCCGACTTAGCGGGCCGTTGCGTCCATAAAGTCCGCTACCAAAGCGTCCTGCAAATCTTTCAGCATCTGCGGCGCTTTACCGCCCACCGGTTGGCCGTCAATGCTCTCTGCTGCCAGGCAGAAGGAACCGGAGGAGGACACGATGACCTCATCCGCCGCCATCATCTCTGCCACGGTAAAGGGCGTTTCATCTACTGCATAGCCCAGCTTCTTGCACATTTTGATCAAATGAGCACGGGCAATACCCGGCAGAATATAATGATCGGTGGGATGGGTCTTAAACACGCCGTCCTGAATGATAGACACATTGGAGTGGGCGCACTCGGTGACAATATCGCCCCGATGGAACACGGACTCATCGCACCCGGCCACCGCCGTGCGCTGCGCTGCCATACAAGAGGGCAGCAGATTCAAAGTCTTAATATTGCAATGGAGGAAGCGCGTATCCTCCGTGGTAATCAGTTTGATTTTTTTATAGGTATCTTGTACAGAACAGGGGGTCAGCACAATCCACAAATTGGCCGGTACTTTGTCCGGATCCGGATACGCGTGGTTGCGCATCGCGGTGCCACGGGTCACCTGCCAATAGACGAACTGCTCGCCGCAGTCCACCTTTTCCACCATCTCCGTAAGCAGGGCGCCCATCTCCGCCTTGGTCTGCGTCAGGCGAATACCCAAAAGAGCCGCACTGTTATAAAAGCGATCCAGATGCTCATCCAGCGCATAAATCACATGATTGCGGCTGTAAGTGGCATCATAGCAACCGTCGCCGAAAAAGCACACACGATCCAGCATGGGCACCTGCATTTCCTCCAGCGGGCCAAACTTACCGTTGTAGTAACCTAAATTCTCCATATCGCATATCCTCCAAAAAAAGACAATAGGGCACCAAAGCGAAAAAGCTCCGTTGCCCTTATCCAATACTATATCACTTTCCAGCGCAAAAGTAAAGATGACCGGAAGATAATCCGCACAAGGTGTTTATCCAACTATCGTCCGACACTAAATTACCCCCCGTTGCCGACCAGGATCGCGCCCCTTTTGCAAAAGCCGGATACAGTATATCAGCATTTGCACGCAAAATTTGTCAAACCCTGCGGCAAACCGTCATACCCGGCAGATTTGTAGAAAAAATCCACAAATTTCCAATTTTTTTCTCAATTTGGTTGACATTACCAGTCGAATTCTCTATTATTAGAGCTGAAACAGCAGAAAAAAATAAGCGTCTGCAATGTCTGCTGCTTTGAAAATGAAAAAAGGACGGAAAAATCATGCTTATTGAAGAACTCGCTCAGGAATATCGAACACAATATAATGTTTTGTGCGCCAAGATGGACGGACTGCGCCCACTGCTTTCCGTCTATGGCGGAGAGGATCTGTACCGCCTGCGCAGAAAGCTGCGCACCTACTACGAAATGGCCTGCGAATGCCGCCACATTGCTACCATATTGGAAAGCTACTACGATGAGGAGGACGGCGTATGACAGATATGATTGAAAACTGCTGCTTTGCCTCCCCGTCCCAAACGGAGCCGGACACCCAAACCATCACCCGCCGTGCCTTGCTGGCCGTGTTGCCCATGGTACTGGAACAGGAGCTGAGCCCACGGCAGCGCACCTGCCTGCGTGCTTTTTATGTAGACGGCAAAAGTCAAACGGAAATTGCCCGGAGGCTGGGTCTGTCTCAAGCTACGGTCAGCTACCATATCCATGCAGCAAAGGCGGCAGCCAACCGGCTGCTGCACTACTGCCAAATTGCCGTGGCCAAGGCCAATGACTGCTGGCTGGAAGCAGAGAACAACGGACTCTGATCCCTCTATCTGCACAGACGATACAGCAGCGGCAAGTCTGCGAACGCCCAGGGCGTTACCGCCGCCAACACCTGAAAAGCGCACCTGCACACGGTGCGCCGCAAAAAAGAACAGCGCACCTCAGTTCATCCTATGAGGTGCGCTATATTTTGTGTGTATTTTTATGTATACATTAGAATGGCGATTAGGAAAAAGACGGCATAGAGCACCACCTGATGACCCATATAGACCCACAGGCTGTTGCGCCCCAGCCAGCACAGCACCCGGCTGTGGCGGCGGTAAAAAGGCGCCGGCAGACGGCCGTCCCGCACATAGGTCCCGGCAAAGGCCCCCAACAGAAATAAAAAGAACCAAGGGATCAAAGCAAAATAGTCGGCGGACCGGAAGCTGCTGTTAAAAAAGCCCAAGGGCATCAGCCAGTTGGTACGAAACAGCGCCGCAGGCAAATGCACCAAACCAAAGACCATGGTATGCTTCGGCTCACTGACCCCATAAGTCAAAAAGAACAGCAAACCGCAAACAAGCATGCCCAAACGCGGCGAAATCTTCTTCATCACCGGCAGCAGCAGACCGGTGAGGATCATGCAGCAGCCCAGGCAGGAAAGAATACCAAAGTAGATCTCCGCACCGGTGATACCCATCAGCGGCAGCACCCAAACGGTAACCCCGGTGATCACCAAACCGCAGCCCAGCACCACTGCGCCCCGGCGTACCGGATTACGGGACAGGCGGGAGCAAATGCCGGATATCAGAATAAACAGCCCCCAAAAGATAGGCTGCACGGTACACAGAGCGTCAAACACTCGGTAGCCCCAGGACAGCTGCAACACATCGCCCACATCCAAAAAGGCGTGGTGCACCACCATACAGAGAATGGCAAAGCCCCGCAGCTCGTCCAGCAAATAAATACGGGGACGGGCAGATTTGGGCTGTTTTTGGCGTTTTTGTCTCACCGGAGCACCTCCTGTTCCAAGGCTTTGGGTTATTTTACCACAAAAGCGGCGGTTTGTACACGCAATTTTTGGCACACCGTGGCAAAGAATTGCGCTTTATAATTGTATATGAAATGGAAGTGTGCTATAATACGGTGAAGTCTTAAAAAATACAGAAAACGGCGATCCGCCGAGAGGAGCATGTATATGAAAACCGCTGTGGGCGAAGTGCAGGGCGAGGCCCTGACCCTTGTAAACACCACCAACACTGCCATTGCCGCCGAGTCCGGCTCGCTGCCGGTACTGGGCACCCCCTTTATGCTGGCCCTGATGGAAAAGGCCACCTGCGAGGCGGTGGCAGACCTGCTGGAGGACGATGAGACCACCGTGGGCACGGCCATGAACATTACCCACATCAAGGCCAGTGCCATTGGCGAGCTAAGGCTATACTGACAGAGGTGGACGGGCGCAAGCTCACCTTCCATGTAACCGCCCGCAACGACAAAAATGAGCTGGTGGGCAGTGGCACCGTAGAGCGCTTTGTGGTACTGGCGGAAAAATTCTTAAGAAAGGTCGAGGGAAAATGAGATTTTCTGCGGTAATCTTTGACTTTGACGGTACCCTGTGCGACACCGGCCCGGGCATTATGAACAGCGCCGCCTATGCGCTGGAGGCCTATGGCTTTGAAGTGCCCCGGGAGCCGGGCGCCCTGCGCTGCTTTATCGGGCCGCCACTGCTGGTGACCTTTCAGGAGCAATTCGGCCACGGCCCAAGCGCTGGTACAAAAATACAGAGAGCGCTACAACGGCGCCATTCTCAATGAGAGCATGCTTTACCGGGGTATTGTGCCCTTGCTGGAGAACTTAAAAGCGGCAGGCATACGCATTGGCATCGCCTCCTCCAAGCCCAAGCGCTACATTGACCAGCTGCTGGCACACTTTACCATTGACAAATTCTTTGACGCAGTGTGCGGCGTGGATTTTAAGACCGACTGCGAAAGCAAGGCCAGCATTATCGCCCGCTGCCTGCAAGAGCTGGGGACCGCCCCGGAAAAGGCACTGATGGTAGGCGACAAAAGCTACGACATCAACGGCGGCAAGGCCAACGGCTTAAAGACCGTGGGCGTAAACTGGGGCTACGGCAGCAAGTTTGAGTTTATTGAAGCCGGCGCCGATTTTCAAGCGGAGAAGCCCATGGACATTGAAGCCATTGCACTGGGCTTTTTTGAACAAACGGAGGAATACGGCGGCATTTATAACGGCCGCATTCTCACCCTGCACTGCGACACGGTGACTATGGTGGACGGCGCGGAGGAAAAGCGGGAGGTTATCGACCACCCGGGCGGCGTGGCCGTAGCCGGACTGACAGAAAACAAAGAACTGCTGCTGGTGCGCCAGTTTCGCTATCCTTACAAAGAGATTTTGCTGGAGATCCCCGCCGGCAAGCTGGAAAAGGGCGAGGATCCCTTTGAAGCAGGCAAGCGGGAGTTCAAAGAGGAATGCGGCGCTACGGCAGACAGCTACTTCTCCCTGGGAGAGGTGTACCCCTCCCCCGGTTACTGCGGCGAGATCATTCACCTGTACGGCGCTGCCGGGCTGCACTTTGGGCAGCAGCATTTAGATGAGGGCGAGTACCTGGATGTGGTGCGCATGCCTCTGGACGAAGCGGTGCGCCGGGTAATGACCGGTGAGATCAAAGACGCCAAAACCGCCATCGCCATTCTGAAATTAAAGGAACGAATCAATCCATGATCTATTTAGACAACGCAGCCACCACCCGACCCTGCCCGGCCTGTGTGGCGGCCGTGGGCAGCATGCTCTCCGACCACTTTGCCAATCCCTCCAGCCTGCACGGTCCGGGGATTGACGCCATGAAAGAGATCATCGCCGCCCGCAGCGCGTTGGCAGACGCTTTGGGGGTGGAGCGAGATACGCTGACTTTCACCTCCGGCGGCACAGAGGCCAACAACCTGGCTCTGTTCGGCGCAGCCTATGCCAACCGGCGGCGGGGCAAGCGCATTGTGACCACCGCCATAGAGCACGAGAGCATTATACAAACCGCCGACCAGTTGGAGGCAGAGGGCTTTGAGGTCATTCGCCTGCAACCGGACAAAACCGGCAATATTACAAAACAGCAGATTGAAAGCGCCATCACCCCGGACACCATTCTGGTCTCCGTCATGCGCATCAACAACGAAGTGGGCAGCATTCTGCCGGTGGAGTGCATTCGCCGGGCGGTACAAAAGGCCGGCGCACCGGCGCTGATCCATACCGACTGTGTGCAGACCTTTGGCAAGGTGCCCCTGCGGCCGGACAAGCTGGGGGTGGACCTGATGACCGTCACCGCCCACAAGATCCACGGTCCCAAGGGGGTAGGCGCTCTGTATGTGCGCAAGGGCGTGCGTATTCTGCCCCGCACTTTTGGCGGCGAGCAGGAGAAAAAATTGCGGCCGGGTACGGAGGCAGCGCCCCTGATCGCCGGGTTTGGCGCTGCGGTATCGGCACTGCCGGATCTGCGTGCGCAAAACGCCGCCGTCAAAGAACTGAACGCTTATACCAAGGAACGGCTGGCGGAGATCCCCGGTCTGACCTTTAACAGCGGCGACCAGGCCTCGCCCTATATCATCAATATTTGCGTGCCCACCTTTATGCGCAGCCAGACCATTATTCAGGAGCTGTCCGCCAACTACGGCATTTGCGTCAGCAGCGGCTCCGCCTGCGCCAAGGGCAAGCGCTCCCATGTGCTCACCGCCATGGGGCTGCCGGAGCAGGTGATTGACAAATCCATTCGCCTAAGCTTTAGCGGCCAAAGCATGCAGGCAGAAGCAGACGCCTTTGTAGACGCGCTGCGCGACCTGGTAAAAAAACACCCAAAGGAGTAACCTATGCGAGAGATCGTACTGATTAAAAACGGCGAGTTGGCACTAAAGGGACTGAACCGCAGTTCCTTTGAAGATGTGCTCATTAAGAATATGCGTCGCCACCTGGCGCCCTTGGGCACCTTCCAGTTTACCAAGAGTCAAAGCACCATTATGGTGGAGCCGGAGGACCCGGACACGGACCTGGACGACACGGTAGACGCGCTCACCCGCGTGTTCGGCATTGCCGCCCTGTCCCGGGCCGCCGTGTGTGAAAAAGATATAGAGGACATTGCAGCCACAGCACTGGAATACCTAAAGGAGCCGCTGGAGGACGCCAAAACCTTTAAGGTAGAGGCCAAGCGCAGCGACAAAAAATTCCCCATGAAATCGCCGGAGATCTGCCGAGAGATGGGCGGTCGTATTCTGCGCCGCTTTCATCATCTCAAGGTAGATGTGCATAACCCGGACATTACCGTTACCGTAGAGGTAAGGGACCGCTACGCCTTTGTGCGGGGCAACAACCTGCACGGCGCAGGGGGTATGCCCACCGGCACCGGCGGCCGCGCGGCGGTGCTCATCAGCGGTGGTATTGACTCTCCGGTGGCCTCTTATATGATGGCCAAGCGGGGAATCGAATTGGTAGCCGTGCACTTTGCCTCGCCCCCGTACACCAGCGAGCTGGCAGAAATGAAAGTGATGGAGCTGCTGAAGAAAGTAGCCCGGTACAGCGGCTGGATCACCACCTTTGTGGTGCCGTTTACGGAAATCCAGGAGCAGATTCGAGACAAGTGCCCGGAAGAATACTTTACCATTATCATGCGCCGCGTGATGATGATGATCAGCGCCCGCATTGCGGGGAGTCAAAACTGCCACGCCCTGATTACCGGCGAATCCGTAGGGCAGGTAGCCAGCCAGACCATGTACGCCCTGGCGTGCACGGACTGCGCAGCAGATATGCCGGTGTTCCGTCCCTGTATCGGTATGGACAAGGACGAGATCATCGCTATCTCCCGCAAGATCGACACCTTTGAGACCTCTATTGAGCCCTACGAGGACTGTTGCACCGTCTTTACCCCCAAGCACCCGAAAACCAAGCCCCGGCTGGATGATGTGCTGAAAGCCGAAGCAAATATGGAGAATCTGGACGAAATGATGGACCGGGCCGTGGCCGGCGTAAAGAAAGTTGTGATCAAATAATGGAGCCGCGCAAGGATCCCAACGAGGAGATTGACCGCATTTTAGCCGACTTTCAGCAAAGCCGCACCCGGCGGCAAGCAGAAGCGCCGGCAGAGCCGCCTGTTCCGGCAAAAGAAGGGAAAGCGCCGTCAAAAAAAGAAAAGCCCTCCAATGAAGCAAAGCCGCCAAAAAAGGAAAAAGCGCCCCGCCGCCCGCTGAGCAAAAAGCAAAAGCGGGGGCTGTGGATCGCCTTGGTGTGTTTGGCAGTGGCTGTGGCGCTGGCCTTTGCTCTTCCCGCCATACAAAGCAGCCGCCAAAACGCCTACTTAAAGCCCTACGAGACCAAGTACGGCATTCACTACCCGGCGGGTATGCTGGAGCAATATTGCGACGCCTACGGCAAGGATCGGCAGATTGCCGGTTTTCTGACCTACGGCAGCAGCGGCGAAATTACCGTGTCCAAGACCAAAAATGAGAGCCAGCCGTACCTGGATAACAACAGCGACTTTTTGCACTTTGGGTTTAACACCGTAATCTACGGCAGCCCGCAGCAGCTGACTGGGCTGGAAGCCGCCTATGGCAGTGCCGCCGCCTGCAACAACAGCGGCACCACCCTCACCTATAATTCCCTGTTTGAGACCGGGCAGTGGCAGGTGGTGGGCGCCCTGTATGTGAACACCAAGGCCAAGGACGACAACGGTTACTGCTTCCCCTACAATGTGACCGGAAACATGACGGCAGACAGCTACAAGCAATTCTACGCCCGACTAACCAACCGTATGATCTATACCAGCAACCGCACCTTAAATCGGGCGGATCACCTGCTGACCATTGCCACGGACAGTGCGCTGCACCCGGGGTGGAAATTTGTGTTGGTGGCCGCTAAGGACGGCGAAGTGCGGGATGTGCGGGATGTGCAAACGCCACAGTACCCGCAGGCGTACTTTGACGAGAAAGGGAAAAAGAACCCTTATGCGCCCTTTAACAAATGGTATCCGGAGATCTATGTGAGCAACGGCGAGCAAACCTCCCGCCAAAACAAAAAAGATTACCAAACAAAATAAAAAAAGCCCCCGACGGAATTTGCGTTTCGTCGGGGCTTTTTTCGTTTTCTGTTTTAGATTTTCACATCAGCATAGATAGGATAGTGGTCGGACATGGCGTCCATCGCCCCATCTGAGAGAATCCCGTAGCATCGCACCTTGGCGGTGCCGGTCAAAAAAATGTGGTCGTAGGTAGGTGCAGAGGCTTTTTTGTTGTTGCCGCTTTTGGTCTTGGCGGCCAAGGCTTTGGTGTCCTGCATCTTTTTTGACAGGCGGCTGTAAATCTCCGGCGCATCATACACCGGGTCATACCCGCCGCCGTCCATGGCGTTAAAGTCACCGCAGGCAAATACCGGACACTTATACTGTGCCGCCAGGGATTTGGCAAGAGCCGCGGCCTGGTCTGCCTGGCTTTCCATCACCGCCCGCTCCGCCTTTTCCTCTCCGCTGCGGATCAGGTCCAGATGGGTGGAAGATACAATATATTTTTCGCCGGACTGATTGTTCTGGAACAGTCCCCACACAATGCGGCGCAAGCGCGCATCATCCCCCCGGTCATAGGCCACATCGCCTTGCTCCAGCAGGGTTACCCGATCGCTGTCATACAGCAGACCGGTCATGCGTACCAGCGCACCAGTACGCACCGGGTACAGCAGCTTATAACTGCCCCGGTTCTGCATCAAACAACAGTACCACTGGTCGCTCATCTCCTGCACTGCCACCACATCCGGCCGGTAGGTGTCCAGCACCTGCAAAAACATTTTGGCCCGCTTGTGCGCGTCCGTGCCGCCCCAGCTCTCATAATGCACCAGCAAATTGGCACTCATAATGCGGGCGGATGTATTCTTGGCACGCTTGGCGTTTGCCTTGCCGATGCTCTCCTGGAACTCCTCGCTAACCATATAATCCGACAGATCACCTCGGCTGCGAATCACCGCCGGCACGGCAATAGCCGTACTCACTGCTGCCACCAGAACCAGCGACAGCAGGGCGCAAAAAAAGCGCCGCAAAAACTTTCTCATAATCTTCCTCCGCAGTATGTTCTCCATACCTATTATACACAAGCCGGCGTTCCATTTCCACCCTACGGCAAAAATAAAAAAGTATTGACTATTTTACTTAGGCGTTGTATATTTGTTATACTTATTATAGAAAGAAAAAACGGCGAGAATCGCCAAGTGGAGAATAACGATGATGGAAGAAACAAAAAAGGAAGATCCGGTGAGCGTGGAGAACGCAGCGCAGGAGGATCAGATTACGGAAGTTCCGGCAGATGAAACTGTCGGGCAGAACGCGGAGCAGCCGTCAGGCGGCAATACGGCGGAACAGTCTCCTCAGATGCAGACGGAGTCTGTACCACAGGAAGCGGATCAGCAGCCATGTTGTGGTGCGCGCCGTACTTTAAGGACGATTGGGCCTGGGGCAGCCAGGTGGGACTGGATCGACTGCAAAGCCACTTCACAGGTTACAACGGCCGGTATCTGGGCAATCTGCTGGTCATGGTCCTCACCCGCTCCCTGCCGGTGAAAATCATTTTGATGACCGCCGGGGTTCTGGCGCTGCCGTTGCTGGTCAGCCGCTTGGCCAACAAGAAGCTGTTTTTATTGTTCCCTCTGAGCCTACTGGGTGTAGCTGTGATGCCCGCCGATCTGTTCCGCCAAACGGCGGTGTGGGCCAGCGGTTTTTCCAACTATATGCCGCCGGTGCTGCTCACCCTGTGCTATCTGCTGCTGGTATGGGATCTGTGGGATGACACAGCACCGGTACAGAGCAAATGGTCGCCGTTCTGTGCCTTGCTCATCGGCGGGTGCGGTGCGCTGTTTATGGAGCATGTGACCCTATACAACCTGGCGCTGGCAGTGGCAGTGCTGATCTTTTCCAAGGTCAAGCACCACAAAACCTATGCCACCCACTGGTGCTTCCTGGCCGGCGCTGTCATCGGAGCCGGAATTATGTTTACCAACAGCGCCTATGGCTTTATTTCTTCCGGCAAAGACCAATTCACCTATCGCTCCATGGCGGTAGGCGGCACCGTGCAGCGGTATTTTGACACCATCGGCGGCAATATCATTCGTATTTCCAACTACCTGACCGAGTGCAACGCTCTGATGAACGTGCTGCTGGCTGCGCTGTTTTGCATTGTGCTGCACCGCCTGTTTAAGAAGGGCGGCGTCACCAAGGGGCGCCGGGTTTGGCTCATCGTCAGTGCAGGAATATTGGTCGCCTATGCTGCTTATAGCTGCGTGCTTACCGTATGGGCCAAGATCGCAGGCAACAATGACGCCCGGGATGCCATCGACCCTGCGTGGCGCTTTACCTTTACACTGTTGTTTTCCATTGCGCTACTGCTGTGCATTCTCTTAGGCATCCAAAGCCGTCGCCGCAAGGGGCAGATGCTCTTTGCGCTGGTCAGTGTGTATGTGTTCTGCACGCCACTGTTTATCGTAACCCCCCTGACCGCTCGCTGCTTCCTCCCCTGCTATGCCATGTTTATGCTGCTGGCAGCGCTGCTGTTTGACCTGATCTATCGAGATACTGCTGACAAGACAAAGGCCACCCGCACCACAGGCGCCGTATTTGCCGCCTGTCTGATTGCGCTGGGCGTGTTCTATGCCACCGTCTTTGTGCAGATCAAGGACTATTCTGTCGGTCGAGAGGCCTATGTGCAGGCACAGATTGACCGGGGCGAAAAAAAGATTTACCTGCCCATGTACCCGGCCTATACCGGCGATTATATTCGAGGCAGCACCCCCAAGGACGGCTCTGTTTGGGAGGAGCGGTACAAAATGTTCTACCACATTGACCCGGACATTGACCTGGTCACCGTCGGCCCCAACACGCCCCAAGCCAAAGCAGTCCTGGCACAAGAGAAATAAACTCCGTTTGTTGGGTTCTATACCCACATTGAACCGCCAAATCCATAGAAAAAACGCATCCTGTAATTAGGATGCGTTTTTGTTTTGCTATTTGCATGCAGCGCAGAAGTTATACATTGATCTCCACATCTACGCCCAGCAGGTCTTTTTCCTTAGCCAGAATGGGACCCACCACTTCGTTTAAGAAGTCGGCGGTCTGCTCCGGCATCGCCGCCGTATGTGTAGTGGCGTTGGCTGTCGGAGCGGCCACCTATGCCGCCAGCGTCCATTCCGCTGCGGTCAAGGAAGCCGCCGAGACGATTGAAGCCGACAATGCCGACTATTCGAAGTTGATAGACAATTACAACAAGCTTGTGGACAAATACAACTCACTATCGGATGATTACGATACCGCCTCGGAGACGATAGACAAGGCTGACGGCATGAAGGCCGACATAAAGAAGATGGAGGCTACGCGGGACAATTTGCAGGCGCAAATCGAATCGTTGACCGGTCAGGTCGATAACACCAAGAGGACCAGCGCTTCCGATGGCGTGTGGCAGGTCGGCAAGGACATCGACGCCGGAACATATCGCGCAAACGATTCCGTAACGGACCGCTGTTACTGGGAGGTCTCCGTCGGCGATGACATCGTGCAGAACGACATGCCTGGCGGCGGATATCCGCAGGTGACGGTGAGCGATGGACAACAGCTCAAGCTCCAGAATTGCGGCACGTTCACTAAGCAGTGACGCTATTTTCCATTTGCCCCACATTTGTGGGTCTTTTTTATATTGCTGCCTTATAAAAAACTAGTACGTCTCATATATGCATAACGTTGGTAATGCCGTAGTAACGGTTTTCCGATACAGCCGGTGGCTTACGGCATGGCCGAGCCGGTGTACGAGGGCAATACGTGGATGATAGCCACGGAGCTGGGTGTGACCGTGCAGGTGTTGCTGGATTATCGGCAGCTGCTTCATGATTCCGGCGTGTGCGTGCAATAGTTATACGCCTTTATACGTGCCTATAGAGCCTTATACCCGTTCGGATTCCTTATAGCAAAGACCCCGACCACCCGCATACCGCGAGCGCCGGGGTGAAAAACATGTGGGAAGAAGCGCCATG
>OGGS01002062.1_pt1 | contig 11985 bp, 10 predicted proteins | sample 1571281 | NCBI WGS metagenome assembly OGGS01 (sample SAMEA2582042, study PRJEB24529) | metagenome | biome: Human gut stool | place: China | collected 2011 | reverse complement strand
GTGCTGATGTCCTTCTGCTTGTATTGTGTCGGAGATTTTGATAAGATAATAAAAAGTTGGGACGAATTATTTTCCAGGGGGGACAATTTATTTCGAGGGAGGCGAGCGCATGGATGGGGATATCGTTTTCTATATCCACGGTGATACGATCGAGTACGGTGGGGAATTATTTTCCACAGGCGAACTGACAGCGGATATTTTGAACCTGTCACTGAAGGACTATCAGTGCATCCATAAAAACGTCCAGTGCATGAAGGACCTTGCGGAGCAGTACGAGCGAACCCAGGACCGGGAATTTTGGTGGAAGCTCAACCACCAGTTCGTGGCTTTGCGTAAGCGGATGATGGAGTTCCGGGTGTTTCAGATCCTGCTTCGGGATGACAGCAAATTTTTCGACGAGACCCAGCAGTACACCGAGTTCCGCTCCTTGCTGCCGGAAGAAGATCTGGACTATGAGGATTTTTCCATAGAGCAATGGGGAGACATGGCGGAGCAGGCGGAGACAACCGGCCAGATCCCAGTTCCGCTTCTGATTATTCCCGGAGGGCGGAAAACGAAGTGGAGTTATTATCGGAAGCAGATGAAGCGCTATGAACGCTATCTGGGCGACGTCGCGTGCTTCAATCCTACCATCCATAACTTCATCCACTTCCTCCTCGCCAAGCTGGAGCATAACTCCCCGGAGAACTATGCCGCCTCCCTCTATCAGCTCTACAACGATGAGCGGCTGATGGAGAAGCTGATCGTCAATCCCAGAAGCCTGGAGCAGCCGTTTTATCAGAAATATGACCACTGCGTCGTGAGCTATGTGCCGCGGGAGCTGCCGGACAAGCGCTTCGCCATTTGCCAGGAGCACACCACCGACAGCTTGCAGATGCTGCTGAAGGCGGATTACATGACGGCTCTGAATGCCGGACACAACATCCGCCAGTGTGTTGTCTGCAAAAAATACTTTCTGGTGAAGGGCGGCGCTCATGCACTATATTGTGAGGGAGCATGTCCCCATGCGCCCCAGTATACCTGCCGACAGTTCGGAACCTACGAAGTGCAGAAGGAACTGGCTCGGGATGTGCCGAAGCTCCAAGCGAAGCTCGCCGCTTTTGAACGGATACGGCAGGACCAAAAGCGCGACGTTATCACGGCGGAGGAAGCGCGGCGGCTGAAGGATACGGTCCGGGACATGCTGTTCAATGCGCTCAACAAGGCAGATGTCTCTAACGCGGACTTTGAGCGGTCCATCTCCAGTGAGAGACTTTACCCATACTGCGGTGTTACCCGGAAGGCGAAACCCAGAGGGCGCCCCCGAAAGGGCGGTGGGGACGCATGAGCGACCAAGAATTGCTGGATCGAATCACGCAGGGAGATCAGGCCGCGCTGACGGAACTGTGTGATAGGTATGCTGAATTGATTCGGAAACGTGCGCAGTGGATCGCCCGACAATACAATTGTCTGCGCCCCGGCAGTCACGGAGGTTGGAGCGACTATACGAAAGAAACGCTCTCCGAATTGGAGAGCGTTGGGATGCTGACGCTGATCGAATGCGCCATGAATGGCGGCTATGATAGCTCCAAGGGAGTTTTCGGAACATACAACGTACCATTTCTGGACGGCGCGATGCGGCGGCACCTGGAAGCCAGCATGGGTACCCTTTCCCTGGACCGGGACAGCATGGGGCTGGTACGCAAGGCGCAGATGCTCTATCACCGGGATGGAAAAGAGATGAGCGAAATCGCAGGGGAGTTGGGTGTTTCTTTAGCGGAAGTAGCCAGGGCGGTAGCCTATCCCACGCATTTCTTCTCTGTTTATGACTTGCCAATCCCGGAGGAGGACGGAGATATTTTTGAGTATCTCATGTCTGATCGGTTGTCTGCATCTGCGGAGGAGATCGTCCTTCGGGCGCTTACGATGAAGTCTCTGCGTGAGCAATTCCGAAGCCTGTCCAAGCGGGAGCAGGATATTCTGGGCAGGAGCTTCGGCGCTCTGGGTTACACAAAAACGGACCTGCGGGAGATCGCCATTCGGAATAGACTTCGGGAAGATGGCGTGGAGAAGGCGAAGAAACAAGCGCTGAAAAAACTGCGGGAATGGTGTCTGGACAGCATGGCATGGAAGCTCCGCCGAGCCAGACACATGGTGGACCATGCGATTACACTGGAGCAGCTGCTCTGAGCCGTAAAGAGAAAGAACCTTTTTCTTTGATCCCAAGTTTATCTGAGTGCCACATTTCAGTTGGATGCGCAGACTTGATACGGTTTTCCGCTGTTTCAGGGGCTTCGGCAGGATGGCGGCTACGGGATCTATGATCCCAGCGGCCACCAGCTCCTCCATGGCCCGAGCGATGCGGCGGTGCTCCCAGCCCAGCTCTTTTCCGCAGAAGAACGGGGAGACCTCGCCGCCGTGGTGCAGGATAGCCTGATGCAGCGCTGCTGCGTCGGCGGTCAGCTGTTCGGTAAGCATGGCGTTCCCCTCCTTCCCTGCTGGTTTTTTGTATAGTATACAACAAAGTGGCGGCGGTTTCCAAGATTTGTTTCCGAGGGGAAACAGGCGTGTGCGGAGCATAGGGATCGACCTTACCTTTACTTGTTAATTTTTTAACGCATTGTTCTGAGACCTCCCCTCCCTTCTGAGATCCCAGCCGTCAGTCTCCGACAAAAAATACCGGGCATCAGGTGGTATGATGAGACTGTCCCTCATTCCGCTGCGGGATCAGGCGGATTTACAGGGACCGTCTCATTTGGTTTGTTGCTCTTGACTGTCATTTATAGGGTCCGTGTCAAGTGGGTTTGTTCTGCTTCCGATTCATTTACAGGGTCCGTGTCATTTGAGTTCCTTTTGGAAAAAGTCCGAGAAATGTGCAGTATTATATTGACAGTACTATGAAAGGCAAGCTATAATGAAAACGTAAAAAATACAGCAAAACCGGGGGTAAATCTCCCGAAATGCGAAAAACGGAGGGATTTTATGTCTCTGATCCTGACAACCGCCATCGAAAAGGGCGGTACCGGCAAAACAACCACAGTAGTCAATCTGGCGGCTCTGATGGCAGCCGAGGGAAAACGGGTCCTGGTGGTGGATATGGACCAGCAGGCCAACACCACTTATATGCTGACCCAACATAAAAAGGCAGAAAACTACTACAAGGGCCATGGCCTGGTAAATATGTTCATGAACTTTGACCTCAGTGAGATGGATCTGGCGCCTTATATCCATCCCACAACGGTAGATGGAGTCCATATTATCCCCAGCACCGCCCAGACGCCCCGGGCCGTTCACCAACTGGATCTGCTGGCGGACGGTTGTGTGGCGCTGGAAGCCAAAGAAGTGGAAGAAATGAGCGACCGCCAGCTGCAAAAAATGCTGCCCAAAATCAGCGTGATTGCTCGCAGCACCCCTACGGTGAAAATGCGGGTGGTGAAGCTGCTGAAAGCACGGGGTGATGTGGTGGCCGTCACCGGCGACGGGATCAACGACGCACCGGCGCTGAAGAACGCTGATGTGGGGATCGCTATGGGCATTTCCGGCACGGAGGTGTCCAAGGAAGCCAGCGATATTGTGCTGTTGGACGACTCCTTTGCCACCATCGTTAAGGCCGTGGAATGGGGCCGCAATATTTATGAGAACTTTAAGCGGTTCATCAGCTTCCAGCTGACGGTGAATATTGCCTCTGTGATTTGCGTATTTGTGTCTGTTCTGATGGGGCTGCCGGCGCCCTTTACCGCCTTGCAGCTGCTGTGGATCAATATTATTATGGACGGCCCGCCGGCCCTGACCTTGGGACTGGAGCCGGGATACAGTGACCTGATGCGCCGCCGCCCCACCAACCGCAGCGAGAATATTATCTCCAAGGGTATGCTGGCGCGGATCACCGCTACCGGCGTGTATATGAGCGTGGTGTTCCTGCTGCAATACAAGCTGAATTTCCTGGGTGCTGCCCGGGGCGAGATGACCACCGTGCTGTTCACCCTGTTTGTGCTGTTTCAGCTGTTTAACGCCTTTAACTGCCGGGAACTGCACAGTGAGAGTATCTTTTGCCACCTGTTTAAGAACAAACTGATGCTGTTGGTCGTGGGCTGCACCTTTGTGCTGCAAGTGCTGATCATCCAGTTTGCCGGTGCGTTCTTTGGCACCGTACCCCTGGGGATCGCCATGTGGGGCAAGCTGTTTGCTCTGGCATTCTCTGTCATCGTCCTTTCTGAGGTCATTAAGGTTTTTGCCCGTCTGTTCCAAAAGGAAAAGGCATAACAAAAAGCATAATCATTGGATAAAAAAAGACCGTGTGTACGAAAAGGTACATACGGCCTTTTGTGATTTTTGCAGCGTTGGCTGCTCCGGTTTTCGTATAGCCGGATGATGTTAAAACCGCGCCCGCTGGCGGGTAAAAGATTTTTTCATTTGTTAAGGTTTGTTAAGGAAAATGCGTGAAAATGGGAATAATCTTGCATTTTGTACAAAATTCCTGCCGCAGAGATAGGAATTCGGGGCGGGGATTTGTTTACTTTGCCTATGTCAATTTTTACCGATTTGTGCTATAATAGTGATGTTCAAATAGAAAAACTGGCGAAAAAACAGTGTATTACAGTGTATTATTGTATTATCAAGAAAGGTGAGTGTCATGCAAATCGGTACTTTCGTGCATTACAGTACCAAGGGCATCTGCCAAGTGCGCGAAATTGAAACCATGAAGTTCTCCAGCGAGACCAAGGACTACTATGTGCTGGTGCCTGTGTTTGACCGGAACTCCAAGTATTACGTGCCCACGGATTACGATCCCCAGCGGATCAAAATTCGCTCAGCCATTGCTCCGGCAATGGTGGAGGAATTGATGGGCTATGCCAAGACCTGCCAGCCCTACGAGTGGGTGAGCAACGTCCACGAGCGTAAGGCCAAGACGGAGGAGATCCTCCACAGCTCGGATCATAAGCGCATTTTGCGGTTGATTAAGACACTTCGCTGCCATGAGGAGCACCAAAAGCAGATCGGCAAGAAAATGTATCTGTCAGACGCCAAGGCGCTGCGCAGTGCGCTGCATATCATCAGCGATGAGTTTGCCTTTGTGCGGGGGGAAGATCCCAAGACCGTAGCCGCATATTTAGAAGCGGTATAAATCCAGATTATAAAAAAGCGTCGTATCCTGAGGATACGGCGCTTTTTTGCGCCTTTTTTGGCAAACCAGTGCGTCTGTAAAATGACGGATTTTGTGCACGATTTGCCACAACCGTTCAAAACCGTGCAGAGAAAGGGGCTGCGTTTGCATAAATTGCCCAAAAGAGCAGGTGCTCACTGTGCGGAATGAACGAAAATGAAGGAATGAACTTGACGGCTTTTGCTTGCCGTGGTACACTTTGGGTGTAAGGACGAGGGCGGCAAACGCCCGGAAAATTCAGAAAGGAACCGTCTATGCTTACCCAGGAAAGACACTTGCAGATTTTGGCCCAGTTAGAGGAAAAAGGGACCGTATCCGTTGCGCAGTTGACCCAGCTTTTGGGCGCCAGCGAAAGCACGGTGCGCCGGGATCTGATTGCGCTGGATCGGCTGGGCAAGCTGCACAAGGTGCATGGCGGTGCCACTTTGACCCGGCGGGATTTTATTCGCCGGGAGGAGAAGCTGGACGAAAAGCTGCAGCTGCACATGGACGAAAAAGAGATGATCGCCGCTTACGCCGCTGCCCAGGTGGACGATACGGATTTTGTATATTTAGACGCCGGCAGCTCCACCCTGTTAATGATCGACCACTTGCAGCCGGGTGCCACCTTTGTGACCAACGGTCTTCTTCACGCTCAGCGGCTGGTGGCTAAGGGCATGAAAACCTATGTGCTGGGCGGCGAACTGAAGCACTCCACCGATGCCATCATCGGTTTGGTGGCAGCCAAGAATTTGCACAACTACAATTTTTCCAAGTGTTTCATCGGCACCAACGGTATTGCCATTCGTCAGGGATTTACCACGCCGGACACAGACGAGGCCTACTTAAAAGCGGCGGCCATGGAGCGCAGTTTCGTCAGTTATGTGTTGGCGGACGCCAGCAAGTTTGACAAAGTATCTACCGTGAGCTTTGCGCCCCTGGATCAGGCGGCGATCATCACCGATCGGCTGCCGGACCCGGAGTACGGAGAACGCACGGTGGTAAAGGAGGTTGCGTTGTTATGATCTATACCGTAACGTTGAACCCGGCGCTGGACTACATTCTGCGCCTGCCCCGGTTGAGTAGCGAGGATGTAAACCGGGCGGACAGCGCCCAACTGCTGTGCGGCGGTAAGGGAATCAATGTGTCCATGGTGCTGTCCGGACTGGAGGTGCCCACCCGGGCACTGGGGTTCGTGGCCGGATTTACCGGCCGGGCACTGGAGCAGATGCTGCAGGCCCAGGGAATCCAAACGGATTTTGTGCCGCTGGCAGCGGGCAACACCCGAATCAATGTTAAGATCTTTGCCGATCGGCAAACGGATATTAATGCCCCCGGCGCCCAGCCGGCAGAGGCGGAAGTGGAGACTCTGTTCCACAAGCTGGAGGGACTGATGCCCGGCGACTTTTTGGTGCTGGCCGGGGCGGTACCCAGCCAAATGCCCGGCTCCATTTATGAGCAAATCTGCGCCAAGCTGCAAAATAAAGGCGTGCATATTGTGGTAGATACCACCGGCGATGCGTTGCTGGCGGTGCTGGATTACCACCCGTTTCTTATTAAGCCCAATCACCACGAGCTGGGCGAGATCTTCGGCGAGGACATTCGCCCGGACGATGAAGAGAAGATTCGCTTCTTTGCAGCCAAGTTGCAAGAGAAAGGCGCACGCAATGTGCTGGTGAGTCGTGGCAAGTACGGCGCCACGCTGCTGGCAGAGGACGGCAGCACCCACTCCGTGGGCGTGGTGCCCGGCAAACCGGTGAACAATGTAGGCTGCGGCGACTCAATGGTGGCCGGGTTCCTGGCCGGGTACGCAGACAGCGGCGATTACAAGACGGCGCTCCAGTGGGCTTCCGCCGCCGGTAATGCCTCCGCCTTTTGTGAGGGCGTGGCAGACGGCGATACCATTCGCCGGTATAAGACACAGTATTTTGCCGACTGAGAGCAGTCGGAGAATAATTAAATGTGCAGGGCGACGCCCTGTGTAAGGAGGGTTCTCTATGAAGATTAAAGATTTGCTGTCTCCTCGGGCGATCCGGCTGAACGCCCCGGCTGAAAGCAAAAGCCAAGCCATCGACGCGCTGGTAGAGCTGCACGCAGCAGCAGGCAACCTAACGGACCCGTCGGCCTACAAGGCGGCGATCCTGGCGCGAGAGGGACAGGGCACCACTGCCATCGGCGAGGGCATTGCGGTGCCTCATGCGAAGAGCGACAGCGTGGCCCATGCGGCACTGGCGGCGATGACCGTGCCCGGCGGTGTGGATTATGACGCCCCGGACGGCAAACCCAGTTCGCTGCTGTTTATGATCGCGGCTCCGCCGGACGGCGATGTGCATTTGGAAATTCTCTCTCGCCTGATGGTGATGCTTATGGAGCCGGAATTTTGCGATCGGCTCCGTGGCGCCAAAACGGCAGAGGAATTTATTGAAATTATTGACGCCCAGGAGCGGGCCAAGTACCCGGAGGAGACCCCGGAGGATACGGTGGTAACCGCACAGGCGGCTCCGAAAGGCTATCGTATTTTGGCGGTGACCGCCTGCCCCACCGGCATTGCGCATACCTATATGGCTGCCGAGGCGCTGGAAAAGGCCGGCGCGGCCATGAATTGCCCCTTAAAGGCAGAGACCAACGGCTCCGGCGGCGCTAAAAATGTACTCACCCGCCGAGAGATCGCTGACTGTGACGGTATTATCATTGCAGCAGATAAAAATGTAGAGATGGACCGCTTTGACGGCAAGCCGGTATTGCAAACCACGGTTTCTGCCGGTATTAACAAACCGCAGGAGTTAATCCAAAAGGTGCTGGACGGTAAGGCTCCCATTTACCACGCAGAGGGCGGCGCAGCCCCCGTCGGGGATGACGATGAGAAAGAGAGCTTCGGCCACAAGGTGTATAAACACCTGATGAACGGCGTATCCCATATGCTGCCTTTCGTGGTCGGCGGCGGCGTGCTGATTGCTTTGGGCTTTTTGATTGATACATTGGCCGGCAACGCCAATGCCGGCGGCAACTTCGGCCAGACCAACCCGGTAGCGGCGGTGATCTTTTGGATCGGTAAAGCGGCATTTAGTTTTATGATTCCCATTTTGGCCGGGTATATTGCTCAGTCCATTGCAGATCGTCCCGGTTTGCTGCCCGGTATCGTTGGCGGTTATTTGGCCACCATCGGCGCCACGCTGCAGTCGCCTACCGGCGATGACAAGGCTGTGTCCGGATTCTTGGGCGCGCTGCTGGCCGGTTTTGTGGCCGGTCTGCTGGTCAACGGACTGAAAAAGGCCTTCTCCTGGATGCCCAAGAGCATGGACGGCATTAAGCCGGTGTTCCTGTATCCCCTGTTCGGCACTGTGTTGATCGGTCTGTTTATGTTGCTGATCAATCCCTTCGTGGGGTATATCAACTTGGCGTTGTCTGCCGGACTGAAAAGTCTGGGCGAAACCTCCCGCATTCTCCTGTCCGTTGTTCTGGCGGCTATGATGGCCACTGACATGGGCGGCCCGTTCAACAAGGCGGCTTATGTGTTCGGTACGGCTTCCGTCGCCACCGGCGATACCTGGATCATGGCGGCGGTGATGATCGGTGGTATGGTGCCGCCTATCGCCATCGCTTTGTCCACCACCTTTAACAAGAAGAAGTGGACCAAAGAGGAACTGAAAAGCGGTCCGGTCAATTATGCGATGGGTCTGTGCTTCATCACAGAGGGCGCGATTCCTTATGCGGCGTCTGATCCGCTGCGCGTGATTCCGTCCTGTATGGTTGGCTCTGCCGTAGCCGGTTTGGTCTGCGCGCTGTTTGGCTGTGCTTGCCCGGCACCCCACGGCGGTGTTTTCACTTTCGCAGTTGTGGATCATCCTCTGGGCTATATTGTGGCTCTGGTTGCAGGCTCTGTGGTCGGTGCGTTGATGCTGGCCCTGCTGAAAAAGAATAAAACAGAGAAGGAGAGAGCATAATGGTATCTCAGGTAACAAAGGTGATCAATAAAGAGGGCTTCCATATGCGCCCGGCAAATATGTTCGTTAAGGAAATGACTGCATTCCAGAGTGATGTGCATCTGATCTTAAACGGCAAGGACATTAACGCCAAGAGCATTATGAACATTATGGCCGGCTGCATTAAGTGCGGCAGCCAGCTGGAAGTGCGGGCCGACGGCCCGGACGAAAAAGAGGCGCTGGCCAAGGCAGTCAGTCTGATTGAGTCCGGCTTAGGCGAGGCATAAGAAAAATTTTGCACACAGGGAACGGCTCTTTGGGGCAGTTCCCTGGCTGTGTTTATTAAGTTGAACAAGGAGAGGGAGCGATACCATGCTAAGAGGAACAGGCGTAAGCGAGGGCTGCGGCATCGGCAAGGCCTTGATCATTCAGCACCGGTCGCTGGATTACAGCGGCGTGGTCTTTGGCGGCGCCCAGCAGGAAAAAGAGCGGCTTCGGGCAGCCATTAACGCATTTATGCAAAAGACGGAGCAGCTGCGGGATCGTCTGCAAGCCTCTGCCGGAGAGAAAGAGGCAGCGATTTTAGACGGTCACATGGAGATGCTGCGGGATCCGTTTATGCTCTCCCAAATGGAGGAGATGATCGACGGCGGCGCCACGGCGGAAGCGGCGGCTGATGGGGTGTGCAACCAATTTATCGCCATGTTTTCCGGCATGGACGACGAGCTGACCCGTCAGAGAGCCAGCGATATTGCCGATGTGCGAGAGGATCTGCTGGGTATTATGCTGGGTGCGGAGCAGGTGGATTTGGGCGCCATTGAACCGGGCACGGTACTGGTGGCCCACGACTTTACCCCCTCTATGACCGGCAAAATGAACCGGGAGCATGTGGCAGCCATTGTGGCAGAGGTGGGCGGTATGACCTCCCACAGTGCCATTTTGGCGCGGGCCATGGGCATTCCGGCGGTACTGTCCGTTAGCGGTGCAGTAGAGGCGTTGCACACCGGACAATGCGTGGCGGTGGACGGCTTTCGCGGCACAGTGCTGCCGGAGCCTACGCCGGAGCAGACGGCGGAATTTAAGCGGCGGCAGCGGGAATATTTGGCAGAGCGAGAGGCGCTCAGCCGCTATTGTAATCTGCCTACCGTCACCAAGAACGGCGTGAAAAAGGCCGTGTACGGTAATATCGGCAAGCCGGAGGATGTGCAGGCGGTGGTGCAAAACGGCGGTGAGGGTATCGGCCTTTTCCGCACGGAATTCCTGTTTATGGATCGGATGTCCCGCCCCACGGAGGCAGAGCAGTTTGAGGCTTACGCCACGGTGGCCAAGGCCATGAACGGCCGGGAGGTCATTATCCGTACGCTGGACATTGGCGGTGATAAGGAAATTCCCTACTTAGAGATTGAAAAAGAGGACAATCCGTTCCTGGGACACCGGGCCATTCGCTACTGCCTGGACCACCCGGATCTGTTTTGCGACCAAATCCGCGCCATTTTGCGGGCGGCCAAGTTCGGCGACTTAAAGCTGATGCTGCCTCTGATCACCTGCAAGGAAGAGATCCTGGCAGCTAAAAAGCTGATTGAGCAGTGTCTGCGGGAGCTGATTGAAGCCGGCGAGGATGTGCACCCGGTGCCGGTAGGTATTATGGTAGAAACCCCGGCTGCGGCGCTGACTGCAGCGGAGCTGGCCAAGGAATCGGACTTCTTCTCCATCGGCACCAATGATCTGACCGGCTATGTGATGGCGGTGGATCGTGGCAATCAGGCGGTGGCACGGCTGTACGATCCTATGCAGCCGGCAGTGCTCTCTGCCATTGAAATGACCATTAAGGCCGCCAAGGCCGCCGGTATTCCGGTGGGTATGTGCGGCGAGGGGGCGGCGGACCCCCGGCTGATCCCCCATCTGCTGGTGTGGGGATTGGACGAATTTTCCGTGTCTGCCGCTTCTATTCTGAAAACCCGCAAGATGATCAGCGAGGAAGAAGCGTAAATATAGTACCCTTTTACAGCTCCCCTTGGAAACAAGGGGAGCTGCTTTGTTTTGAGCGAATGGATAGCGGTGCAATCCCCCTGCCGGGCACGCGTCGATTAAAATGGAATGTGTATTGCAAAGGGATGTAGCGTATGCTATACTGAGAATAGAAAATCGGGGCGGTTTACCGCTTTTTGCGCCGAGAGGAGGTTGCAGCCCATGCAAATGCTGTATATATGGATCCTTGCCGCCGTCGTATTTGGCGTGCTGGAGGGGATTACCGCCCAACTGGTGTCCATTTGGTTTGTGCTGGGCGCGGTGGCTGCGGCTGTTGCGGCAGCCTGCGGCGGGGCTGTCTGGCTCCAGGGGGTGCTGTTTGTGGCGGTGTCCGTGGTGGCGCTGCTGGCCACCAAACCGCTGGTGAAGAAGTACCTGCGCCCTCGTATTCAGGCCACCAACGCGGACCGCTGCGTTGGCCGAACCGGCGTGGTTCTGGAAGATATTGACAATTTAGCCGCCACCGGACAGGTGAGAGTGTGCGGCAGTGTGTGGTCTGCCCGCAGTACGGATGGTGCGCCCATTGCCGCCGGAACCACGGTGGTGGTGGATCGCATTGAGGGCGTGAAGCTGATGGTGCGCCCGGCCAAGGCTCCGGTGGGCAAGGTTTAATTTTGTTATCCATTTTTATCTATATAGAATGAAAGAAAAGGAGAATTTGTATGTTAAAGTGGATCATTTTAGCTGTGGTCATTCTGGCGCTGGTTGCGCTGGTGCTGGCCAACATTCGTGTAGTGCCCCAGTCCAAGGCATTCGTTTTGGAGCGGCTGGGCACTTTCTACGCCACCTGGCAGACCGGTCTGCATGTAAAAATTCCGTTCATTGACCGGATTGCCAAGACCGTTTCTCTTAAGGAGCAGGTGGTTGACTTTAAGCCCCAGGCGGTGATCACCAAGGACAATGTGACCATGC
>OGGS01002050.1_pt1 | contig 12046 bp, 9 predicted proteins | sample 1571281 | NCBI WGS metagenome assembly OGGS01 (sample SAMEA2582042, study PRJEB24529) | metagenome | biome: Human gut stool | place: China | collected 2011 | reverse complement strand
GTTAAATTTCAAAATCAAGCGTTTTTGTAATTCAACATTTCATCGCACTGTTCTCTTTACAAATTTCCGAACATTTCATTCTTATACAAAACCGCCCCGGCACCGCAACACCGAGACGGCCATTTGTTCCTCCGGGAACACATTCTGAAAAGCAGAGATGTGCAGAGGATCATGTCATTCTCATAGTAGCATATCTCTCCCCGCTTTTCAAGGAAGGGAGACACCAATGGCAAGAAAAAGGACAAAATACACGCTGCGCAAAGACGGACGCATTGTCTTGTCTGACACCATCAATGGCGAGCGAAAGTATTTCTATGGGAAAACCGACAAAGAAGTCGAACAAAAGCGTGATGACTATATCCGTGAGTGCGAAAAGCACGCGAACGAGGCTGCTGGCAAGGGCCGGACATTCGAGGCCGTCGCCGATGACTGGTGGGAGCAGTGCGAACCGCGCCTGTCTCCAAACACCGTGTGTGGCTATCGGACGGCCAAAAACCGCGCTGTCGACGAGTTTGGAGGGCAGTATGTTGCCGACATCACCGGCCACCAGATCGTCGTGTTCCTGCAGAGATTCGCGGCGCGTGGCTACTTGCTAATTCGTTACCTCTATTTCTCAAATACTCTGCTAAAAGTTTATTCTTCAATCGGTTAAATCCAACCGATGAAAATCTAAAATAAAAATACACGATAAAGATATAAAAGAAATCGTGTTTTGTTTAGGTAGATTTTACATATGCTTAAAAATTATCGTCAAAGTTGTAACGAATAAATCAGCAGCTTCCATACTCTGTTCACTTTCTTGGGAATAACCCAACAGATGCTTGACATCCTCTCCTTTTTTTTTGGGGGGGGGTAAAAGTTATTTTTTTCTCCTGAAAATAAAATGGCCTTGGTAGTCTTGAAGTCCTATATCAACTTTTCATATTCATAACTGATTAAATATTTAACTAGTAATATTCGTTACCAGTTATTTAGTGGTGTTCAGATTGCCCCTCTTCATTCACTAACCAATCCTAAATCGTTAATGTGATTCGTCAGTAATTAGCAAATTTCCTTAATATTTAGTCCCTCCAGACTATTATTAAGGCAAGAAAAAACAAATCCGTTTAATTCGGAGGCAAAGTCAACAGTATACAGATAGATGAAATCTCCTTTATAGAACATATCTCCTTTACGGCTTTTAACGAAGTAATACATTTGAAAGACTGTATTCATTTACAACAACTGATCAAAGTTAGGATTAAGGTACTTGCTGCGGATTCAAGCTACACTAATAATATCAATTTAAAAAGTTTTACAAAATACTTCTTTAAGTACAAGGTCTGAGCTATCTAAATTGCTCCATTTCGTAAGATTTGATGGTCAGAACTCAGCCATGAAAGTGCTACCAGATTGAAAGGAAGTTTTAAAATGTAGAAATAATATTATTTACAGACCAGAATAAAAAGCCAGAAACAGGGAAGTGGAAATATTTTGGATTTTCTTTGGAGTACATACGTTCAATGCGGTATGTATGATTGAAAAGGTCACGAAGAAAAAAAAAGAACGGCAGCATAATCTGACTAAAATAAGAGGAGAGAGTGGGTGAACTTCACCTAAAAATGAGGTATATAATGCATGGATGGAAAAAATAGGAATATGTAAATGATATTCTATAAAAAATGGAAGACTGGGGCTTTTCGAAAAAATGAAGAGAAAAAAAATTATATAAAGTGTTTTTTTTATTAACTTATAGGAAAGAACATCTTATGAAAGAGAATCAATTTATTTTTCAAATCATTCGTATTTGTTTGTGTCATAAAAAGTCTTAAAACAAAGTTTATTTGAATATTAGATACTCATTATATCTTTGTGCCTTCAAACAAAGAGTACATTAAATCAGAACAAACAGCCGTTTGCACGAGCATTGAATTTAACTTTATAATAAATCTAGCTGTGTGGTGAGAGATGAGACTGCTAGCGAGATAATCTATTTATTAGAACTTAAGTGCCCCTATTGCATGAGTGAATGTTCAAGAGTATGGCCTGAATGATATCAAATGAGTACAGAAAGCGACTCGAAACGATATGGAAGATAGCTATATGATACCCTCTAAAAGTAAATCTATCAAGAGACGTCAGACGTTTATGACAATGTTTTTTTAACAATACGATGTCACAACACATAGCTTTTGTAGATGAGTTATTTTAAGATAATATTGGTGACAACAACCGACTTTTGTATGGTACCTCATTTCAATATCCTTAAGTTCGTCAGTATCCCCTCGGAAAACGTTTTGTCGTGGACTTGCGAGTACCTATCTCTTGCTGTTCAAGAAATCTTGTGCTATAGAAGATTTATTGTGTATGGTTTGAACACACGTTTTTGATCATCCACAATTATAGTTGAGTGATACCACCTTCAACTTGTAAAAAGAATGTTCCGTTTGTTGGATAAAATACTTTTTGAATTGGCCATCCTTTCTTGATTTTTATAGAATATGCTAAAAATACATTCAATTTTTACTTTGAATGGCTCATTCACTAATTAAGAATAATATTATAGGGAATATATGGTATTTGTGAAATATCATAAAAAGGGTCTTTTTCAAACACTGTTAGGGATACTGTAACAGTCGGTGTTATAATAGTGTATCACTCTATTATGAAGATTGACCATATAATCAGAATTAGCAATGTGAAACATATTTTTTTAAGTTTGATATTGGAATAATATTGTTTTTTTATGCTTTTCGAACAGATGTTAGTTCAATGTGAGATAAAATAATGTTTCATAACACTAAGGTGTTGATTGTTAGATGTATATGAATTGAGGTGTTAGATTTTTAAAATCATTTTATAATTCAAATACAATTTCGCTTTATTATTTTTGCTGGCAAAGAAAAAGTAAGAAAAATCTGACTTTTTTATTTATGAGTACTCATTAGCATTTTATCTATTAATTTAAATTTATCAAAAATGAAAACTAAACCTTTTTTAAAATCGATGGCATTAGTGATTTGTTGCTTAACTTCTTTTGTATTGGTATCATGTGATAAGGATGATGATAAGCCCAATTTAAAAATCAGTCCTAATAAAGTAGAAGTTGCAGTTGGTAAAACGGTTACTGTGTCTGTTAGTAATGGTACTGCACCATATACGACGAAATCAAGTGATGCAAAAATCGCAGTTGCGAAATCAGATAAAAATGCGATTGTAATTACCGGTGTAAAAGATGGTTCAGCAATGATAACTATTACGGACCGGAAGGGAGTTACAGGAAAAGTTGCTGTAACTGTAAGAACTGTAAAAGAGACCCCAAAAACTCCAAAAGGACTGGATTTTGATAAACAATCTATTACTGTGAGTGTTGGAAAAGATGGTATAGTAACAGTAAAAGGTGGTGCACAGCCATATTCTGCCGTTGCGAAAGATGTCAATATTGCTACGGTATCAGTCAAGGAAAATAAAGTCAACATAAGAGGAGTTAAGGCAGGAAAAACTACTATTACAGTTACAGATAAGGATAAGAAAACGGGAACTATCAATGTGACGGTTAAATAGTTTTCTTTTTTTTCTAATTTTATTGTAATGCATAGCGAGTGAGACGAAGATAATTTCGTTATATACTGCTATGCATTTACAATAAGTCTTTGTATATAATGATCTTGCGAGTTATAATTAACCTCAAATTATATGTTAAATATTTTAAATTATGAAATTGATTAAATTGCATTTATTGGTAGCAGCCATGATAATAGTAACATCAGGCTGTGTTGGATCTGGGAAGAAATATAAACAACAAGAAAATAGTGCTGCCGGAGTAGTGGATAGCAAAAACAAAGATTGTTATGGCACCTATGAAGGCATATTACCTTGTGCCGACTGTGGTGGCATCAAAACGACATTGAAAATTAATAGTGATGCAACTTATGATTTGCGGAGTGAGTATCTGGGTGAGGAGAATGGTATTTTTGAAGAGAGCGGTGTATATAATATGATAGGCGAAAACATCATTGAACTGGTTACTCCTTCATCGGGTGCCAAAACATATTATAAAGTTCTCGACGACGCAGTGGTCTTGTCTGACAGTACGGAAATCTTCAACAATAGCGGGCGGCTCGCAGCACAATATATATTGAAAAGACAGTAATGTTTATGTGTGATAGGACATGTGATTTGTTTAAGGTAGGAAATTTTAACATAAAAAGGTGCCTATTATTTCTTGTCTGTATAATGTTATTAGTTGCTTGTGGTGAGAATGATCCGATTGAATCCCGGAATCGACATCCCAGGCAACAGGAAGAATCTCATAGTGAACAATCCGGATCAGTTCCCGCTGTGGCTAAAGAGGATGTTGCAGCTTATTTTAGATTTGATATGTCTAGAGATATAAATGTTGCGTTAGGACTTGTTGAAGCACAGAAAGAGACGCTGCAGATAAACGGGAAAATGATAAAAATAACTGAGGCTGTAGTGAAAAGGAAAGATTATCAAAAAGGCTCATTTGTGCTATATGTTACAGGCACGGTAAATGGTTCACCTTTTAAGAATGAATTCACTTTTACCGGCTTTGTGAGCAAACCTGACGATTATCAAATGGTTAATGGTGCACAAGCTGAGTGGAAAGCAAATGCTGATTATTATGCAAAGCTTGATTTTGATAGCTTTTACAGATTACATAAAGTGAACATGTTTACAATTGAGAATTTAGGCCGGTTAGTGGACTTTTATTCTATAAATGTAGGGGGAGAAAAATATCTTTTTACTCTGGAAGATCTTGAGAAGACGGTTCTTGAAGATATAAAATATGAGCAAAATCAGCTTTCTTTCTATCTTAGGTACAATAATAGTAGGTCTAAAAAAAGAATATCACTTCTGTTTGACAAGAATAAATATTATGAAGGAAAGGTTACTGTAAATACAGATTTTATAAAACAGAAGTATATGAGAGGGATATATGAAAATCCATCTCTATTTAATGGTCACATTTTTTCATATGATGAAAGTGCGTATGCTGTGGAAATCAGTACAACTCTGAAAGAAAAAAGCGACACAGGCAACATGCTTACACTACATTTAAGCATGTATGCAAAGGGTAATGGTGGCTTGTTGCTTGCAGAATTTGATAAAATATTCACCGGTTTTAAACCCTTAAGTGAATTGAAGAATGAGTTGATAGCCTACTCAACACCGGATTTGCATGAGTTTGTGAAAAATAAACTTAAGAATAGTAATTATGGTGATGTGAAAAATAAGTTTTCCAATTCTATAGATAGATGGATACAGTATGTGGAATTTGTAATTAAGGATCATGATTCATTGCAATGGGAAAAGAATAAATGGAGCAAGAACGTCTTGAATGGTCTCTTTTCTTCTGTAAAGGATATATATTTGGATAATGTAAGATTTGAACTTAACTCCGCCCAATTAAAGGAGATTGGCGGAAAGCGTTTTTTGTATATTGTTTTTCAAATGATTGGTGCTAATGATTTGGTATTGACGAGTGACGCTATTCTTTTTAATATGTCCATACACATACCTTCTTCGTTATAAAATGATTTGTGACAAATTGATCCGGTCCAATATTGTGTTTATATTTAAATTGAAATTCACAATGATATCTAAGACAAAAATATTCCTTTTTTTTCTTGCAAGAGCTTTATTTATTAATGCACAACAATAAGAAAAAAAGAGGAAGTAAAAAATGATTCCGTTTACTAACTTCAGGAGGGTAGTAGTAGCCTCTCTCGACCAATAAATATAAAAAAATCTTTCTATTGGAATGAAGACAAGATAAAAGCTGGCATATCTGTACAAGGAAATTGGCGTAACCAAAACTTTCCAGGTACACTTCCGCAAAGAAAGAATATGGTAACCGGAACATTTGAACGCGATTTCGACATCAATCCTTTCTCTTATGCTTTGGGAATGAGCCGTACTTTGCGTCCTCGAAATATCAACGTGAACTGAAGTATTATCGTAACAATTGGACACCGTTCAATTTTAAACGAATTTAAAAACAATTATATGAGAATCGAAGTACTTGATTTTAAAATAATAATGCTCATCGGTCAAAACTTATCAAGAGATCATTACTGAATATTTTCTGGGAGAAGAATCATTTTGGTTTTAGGGGGCATCTTACACAGGCCCTCCAATATGAACAGGAATAAAAATAGGAAGATTTATTATAGCCTGTTATCATACAGCCGGTAACGATGTGTCGATTTATTTGATTCCCATATCAAAATAATCGGGACAATATATTTAATCGTACTTGATCGTAAAATCATCATTTATAGGTATTGCGTACAATTATGCAATCTGCTATCTTTACAACCTAATGGATAATGCAAGAAAAAAGCGGAAATACAGAGCCATAGTGGCATGCTTATTGTTGCTGACTATGATGCCTTTCTTCTTTGTGAAAGCCTTTCATGTTCACAAAGAAGATTTATGTATATCTCATGATGAGCAACAATCTTCCCATCATGATTCTGCCGATAAATGTGCTATCTGCCTGTTCACTTTATCTTCATTTACCGAAGCCGAGAGCTTTGAGTACAATTGCGTTCAGACAGAGAACCCCGTTGAATATCTTATCCAAAAGGAGAAGGACATTACTGTTACTTTTCCCCTATTGTCTCTCCGCGCTCCTCCTGTCCAACTATTACAATCCCTCTCATGGGTTGCATGCATTATAAGATGACATGTGAAAGAGGGATGCTGTGCCCTTTGGTTATCTTAAACAATTTATAACTTCATTACAATTTTCGTAAAGTATGACATTTCATGCATATTTCCAATATGTGTGTCTATTCATTGTCTGGCTGTGTGCAATATCTCCTACAAGGATGTATGCACAGAAATACCGACAGCAATCAGATACACATAGGACACTGTTGGTTGTAGATAAGGAAACCGGACGTCCGATTGAAGGAGCTTACATCTTATTGGAGAATCAACCCCTTGCCAGTTCAACCGGAGGAAGAATCATTATCCCTTGGAAGACAAATTCCAAGGATACAGTTCTTGTACAGAGTTTGGGCTACAAATCTCAATATATATATTTGAGTGAGGCATTCAAAAAGGTGAATATTCAAACAGTATATCTTTATCCGGAGATAAAAATTCTGGAAGAAGTCATTATTACCGGTGAGTGCTCCGGAGTGACTCGGAATACGGTAAGCAACAACCTTACTTCCTTCGCAATCAATCGCGCATTGGGAACTTCTCTCACCTCTCTGCTTGAACAGGTCAGTGGCGTAAGTTCCATCAGTACGGGGACGACAGTTGCCAAACCTGTCATCCAAGGAATGTATGGCAACCGGATATTAATCATAAACAATGGTTCCCGCCAGACAGGCCAACAATGGGGAGTTGATCATGCTCCTGAAGTGGATATGAACGGAAACGCTTCCATTCGGGTGATAAAAGGTTCTGACGCGGTACGATATGGTTCAGAAGCTTTGGGAGGAATTATTGTCATGGAACAGGCTCCCTTACCCTTCCGGAAGAAGGCCTTGAAAGGAAAGACTTCCATACTTTATGGAAGTAATGGTCACCGTTATGTGCTGACCGGACAGTTGGAAGGCACTTTCCCTTTTCTCCGTGACCTTGCCTGGCGAGTACAGGGGACATATTCAAATTCCGGAGACCGTTCCACCGCAAACTATCTTCTAAATAACACTGGAGCCAGAGAACATCATACCTCCGCTTTACTCGGCTATGACCGTGGACGTTTAAGAATAGAAGGATTCTACAGTCACTTTTACAACCGGACGGGAGTAATGTTCAGTGCCCAGATGGGAAGTGAAGATCTGCTGGCAGAACGTATCCGATTGGGACGTCCCCTGTACACAGATCCTTTCACGCGAAGTATCGCATACCCATATCAAAAAGTTACCCATCAGACAGCCATTGGTAAAATGAAGTTCAGTATGCGGAACGCAGGAAATCTTTACTGGCAAAGTTCCTGGCAGAAGGACGACCGACAGGAAAACCGCATCCGGCGTCTGGGTTCCGACATTCCAGCTGTTTCCCTGCACTTAAACTCATTACAAAACTCTCTCTGCTGGAAATTGAATTATAATTCATGGCAAACAGAGGTTGGGGGACAAATTATGTTCATTGATAATCACAGTCAGGCAGGAACAGGTATTGTTCCCGTTATTCCCAACTATACGGAGACACAGATGGGAATATATGGTATCGGGAAGTATAATTACAGTAAAGGAGGAATTGAAGCAGGTATTCGTTTTGACGGACAGGAAACCCGTGCCAGTGGTTATGACTGGACAGGAAGTCTCTATGGAGGAACAAGAAAGTTCAATAACGTATCATACAGTCTGGGAGGTCATCATCATTTCTCTGACCAATGGAAGCTCACCACTAATTTCGGGCTGGCCTGGAGAGCTCCTCACGTGTATGAATTATATAGCAACGGAAATGAACTCGGATCCGGAATGTTTGTCAAAGGAGATTCTACCATGCACTCCGAAAGGAGCTATAAATGGATATCTTCCATCAGTTACAGCAATAAGGTATTCAGTGCCCGAATGGACGGTTACCTGCAATGGATAAGCGGCTATATCTATGATGAACCGAAGAAAGAAACCATCACTGTTATTTCGGGGGTATACCCTGTATTCCAATACAAACAGACCCCGGCTTTCTTTCGCGGAATGGATTTTGACTTTCACTTCATGCCCATAAATTCATGGGATTATCACCTGATTGCTTCTTTTATACGGGCAAATGAACAGACGACAGGAAATTACCTTCCTTATATCCCCTCTTCCCGTTTCAGCCATGACCTCTCATGGCTTCACGAAACCAAATCGCATTCCAAATTACGTTTGAGTATCAGACATCGATTCGTGGCAAAACAGACCCGGTTTGACTCGAATACGGATCTTATTCCCTATACCCCTCCGGCATACCACCTCTTGGGGTTCGCTGCTAGCTTTGAGTGTCCTGTAAAATACGGATACAAACTACAATTCATGATAGCGGCAGACAATATCTTGAACAAAGAATATAAAGAATACACTAACCGTTCACGCTACTATGCACATGACATGGGATCTGATGTACGTTGTGTAGTGAACTGGAGTTTTTGATTTATAACAATTATTATTAACCAAATAAATAAAAAATGAAAACAAATGTATGTAAAATCGCATTGATGTTCCTGATAGGAACAGCTCTTTCGTTGTTGTTCAATTCATGCAGTAAAGATCCTGTAATTCCTGAAAATGAGACAGATAATAAATTGCATGAAGATCCTTCCAAAATGACTATCCGTCTTGTGGAATGTCACCTGCATGCAGACTGGAATGAAATACAGAAAGTCGGTGGACCTCACCAGAATCCGGAATCTCCGGCCAAGCACATGAAACGTATTCAGGAAATAACTTATGAGCTGAAAGCCGGCAAGGGTTGGAGGCTTGCCGAAGGCAGTCAAAGCAAGTTCTACGTGCAGAAAAATGGAGACTACTATACTTATGGGAAATACACCCCGGCTCCCGTTTATTTGATGTTCATCTATTACTATAACGCCAAAGGAGATTTGATGAACAGCCAGTTTATAGAAAACGGGCAGGATAATATTCATCAACATTTCTTCACGCCTGAAAATGTAAAACCCACATTTGACGGTCAGCCGGAAGCCGATGACAATGAACCGCAGAAATTGGTGGATTATCTTTATGTGGACACTACCCCCTGGGACAAGACCAAACATAGCAAGGAAGCTGAAATAACAGGAGACAGTAACCCGATAGGTTTGAAAGGAGTTATCCGTTTTTTGAAAGACCGTAAGGAATTCGACCTGAAAATTCGTCTTTATCACGGCTACAAATCCAAGGGCAATCCGGAAACAGGTACTTTTGATCCGTTCTATAAACCTTCCGGAATATTGATCCAGCGTGGTACATGGGATATCAACCTAAACATTCCGGTAGTGGTGTTCTGGAGCCGTGAAGAGACTGTGGGGGTAGACGAAGACACGAACCCCGAAGGGGTGGAAGAAGACGGGCTTGATGAAAAAAGTAATCGTGCCATACATTCAATTATGGGAACCTTCAATCTTACATGGAAAGAAGCGCTTGAAGAGTTTATAATTTACACTTATAAGTCAGGGGATGTGGAAGCCGGAGCGATTTGGCTTTGAAAATCGGTTTGGACTGCCATAAGTAACCATAAAACTGCCTGTTGTGACATTGGTGCCGGTATTGTTTCAACAGGCAGTTGTTCCTGTTAAACCGTTTCATCTTTTTTTGCAAGAATGAAACGGAAACAAGTGCCATTCGGCAGTGTCTCCAATGAGAACTGCCATAGGGCATTGAAAAGAAAATCATCTCGTGTTATAAACGATTAAATTCATGCTGTTTATTAGAATATTCAATATATTGTGAGATAATGAGTCATAATATTGTAAGATTATAAGAGGATTTGATTCTATGAATATCAGGAAATGGTTATTTACAATTCACATTTAAGATAAAATAGAGATTTTACAATGGAAGGCTATAATAAAAAAGTAATAATGAGTTATTGGACAATTTGCAGGATGAAAACAACGAAAAAAATCTACGTAAAGGTTAGCATTATCTTTTTATTGGGAGGAATTTTACTTTTTTCTTCATGCGAGAAGGAGGAAAATCAAAAGATAGAAGCCAACCGGAAAACATTATTCATGTATTTGCCATGGTCCTCAAATTTGACGAACTATTTTTATAATAACATATCTGACCTGGAAAAATGTATAACGAAAATAGGGCTGAACAATGAGAAAGTAATTGTTTTTATTTCTACCGGTAGTACGGAGGCCATGATGTTTGAAATTGTGTCTTCTCACGGGAGATGTAAACGTGAAATACTTAAAAAATATAAGTCTCCGCCTTTTACGACAATCGATGGGATAACAGCAATTTTAAATGATGTAAAGGCATTTGCTCCGGCTTCTGTTTATACCATGATTATAGGATGTCACGGTATGGGATGGCTTCCTGTTTATGAGATGAAAGTGCGTTCCGCACCTCACATGAAAATGCATTGGGAATATCAGGGTGTTCCATTGACACGTTATTTTGGAGGACTGACCGCCGAATACCAAACAGATATAAAATCTCTAGCCTCCGGTATTGCTAATGCAGGCATGAAAATGGAATATATTCTATTTGATGACTGTTATATGTCATCTATAGAGGTTGCCTATGAATTAAAGGATGTTACAAAATATTTGATTGGTTCTACCAGTGAGATGATGGCATACGGAATGCCTTATGCCGCTATTGGGGAATATTTACTGGGGAATCCCGATTATCAATCGGGATGTGAAGAATTTTACAATTTTTATTCAACCTATGAAATAATGCCTTGTGGGACATTAGCAGTAACGGACTGTTCAGAACTGGAGAATATGGCAGCCATCATAAAAAGTATCAATAGTAAATATTCTTTTGACAAATCCCTGAGGGGAACAATCCAACGTTTAGATGGTTATACTCCTGTAATATTTTATGATTTTGCAGATTATATAACCTCACTCTGTAACGATCCTATATTATTAAACCAATTTAGAGAGCAGCTAAATCATCTTGTTCCATATAAAACCCATACAAAAAATTTCTACACTATGGCCAAAGGTATTATTCCTATCAATACATTTTCCGGTATAACAACATCCGATCCGAGTGACAATCCTATGACTGTGCTGAAAGAAAATACATTATGGTATAAAGCAGCGCATAATTAAAGTTGATAATAAGATGAAGAATACTAAACTCCCAAGCCTGCATATTTTATAACTTTTTGGTTATTGTCTGTTTTTGGAAATGGTATATATAGGAATTGAGAACTATCATGCAGGGAATCATGCAAAAAAAGTATTTATGGTTTCTGTTGAGATACAAAGAATGTAATAATAATTATATTTCTTCTAATAAAAGCTTTCCGCATCGAAATGTGTTTGTTACTCCTAATATTCGCAATATGAAATATAAAATTATAATTGGACTATCAGCTATTCTCTATTTTACAGGTTGTTATAACAGGGAAC
>OGGS01002048.1_pt1 | contig 12049 bp, 10 predicted proteins | sample 1571281 | NCBI WGS metagenome assembly OGGS01 (sample SAMEA2582042, study PRJEB24529) | metagenome | biome: Human gut stool | place: China | collected 2011 | reverse complement strand
ACACTTTATATTACCGTCACCAATTCCGTCTGGATGAACCACCTCTATATGATGAAAGCGGATTTTCTCAAACGGATCAGAGAAGACGACTACGGGAAAAAGTACACAGATATACGCTTCGTTGCGGGCCGGGCGAAAATCGAACGCCCCCCGGAATCCTCTCTTGCCCCTGTAAACAACCGGCGGGAAAAAGAAGAAAAGATATATTCCGTTCCCCTTTCGGAAGAAGAACGGAACTCTATCGATAAATGGACCGGCGCTTACATCTCCGATACTAATACCCGCAGCCTTTTTACAAAAATGATGAAAGCTGCCGCGGCAAAAAGGAAAGGAGAAATCCGGGCCGGCTGGCATTCCTGTGCCGTCTGCGGTGACCTTATCCCTCCCGGCATAAATACCTGCACTGTCTGCGAAAATAGAAAAGAACAGTCCCAGATCGGTAAAATCATACTTCTTTTAAAAGAAACCCCCCATCTTTCCTACAACGAAATTTATAAAAAGATTCCCTGTAAATATACGGCTTACGAAGAAGCCAGAGAAACCCTCATACAGAGAATACGGGAAAACATTTACAGGAAAATTGACGGTCCTCTTAACAAACGGGTCCTTCTTTCCATGATTCTTCACAAACCGTTGAAAGATATTTCCTTAAGAGAAGCGGAAACCGCCCTCCGTAATATGCCGGAAACCAAATTTGACGTTATCAATAAAAAATAATTACTTGAAACATTTTTCCTTTCATACCATTTTCATCCCATGATCCCTGTTTCAAACAAAATAAAACTGAGTAAAAAAGATAAGCTTCTACAAAATGCTTATCTTTTTTACTCAGTTTCACGTGAAACAAATTATATCCCTATTTTTATTTCTTTTCCATAAGCGCCAAGAGATTCATCAGCCGTTGTAATGATAGTCTGAATTTCCTTTTTTATGAGATAAGAAAAAAGAGCCTCTCTTCGTTCTTTATCGAGTTCGCTCCCCACATCATCCAATAAAAGAAGAGGATATTCACCTGTTTCCTTTTTCACAAATTCCAGTTCTGCCAGCTTCACGGACAGAATAGCTGTCCGCTGCTGCCCTTGGGAACCATAAGAAGAAATATCGTTTCCATTCATAAGAAAAATCAGGTCATCCCGATGCGGACCGATGGAAGTATGGCAAAAACGGCTGTCTTCTTCTCTGGAAAGGGCCAGTTTTTCCAAGTACCATTCTTCATCAAACCGTTCTTCCTGATTTCCGCTTTTCCTGTACTTGATTAAAATATTTTCCTTCTCATCAGTCAAAAGCGATTCCATGGAAGAAACAATTTCATTTATCTTTCCTATGGTTTCCATTCTTTTCTTTACGATGTACGATGCTCCTTTGGCAATCTGCATATCCCATACATCCACATCCGCCGTAAATCCATGAAAACGGGCTTCTTTAAATGCTGCATTCCGCTGCTGTACGGCCCTGCCATAACGAAGTATTTCCTCATAGTACCGCGGACTGACCTGGGAAATTTCCAAATCAATAAAACGGCGGCGGTTTTGCGGCGCTCCTTTAATCAGCTGAAGCTCATCCGGCGTAAAAAGCACCGTACGGAACATTCCCATAAGCTCTCTTTTTTTCGTGGCCGTTTCATTAATCAAAATTCTTTTACCTTTGTTCCGGGACAATTTGATTTTGATTTCATGCGTTACGCCGCGAACGGTAAAATCCAGAAGAATCGTTCCTTCTTCTTTATTAAGGCGGATCAGTTCCTCATCATTGCTTGTGCGGAAAGACTTTCCCACAGAAGCAAAATAAATCGACTCAATGATATTTGTTTTTCCCGTACCGTTTTTACCCGTGAGAACAGTCATATTTTCGGCAGGATCAATAGAAAAATCTTCAAAATTTCGTATTTCAATGAGACGGGCCTTTCCGCATCTCATTTCTTCGCCTCAATTATTCTATAGACTTCTCCATCAAGAGAAATTTCATCTCCAAGACGGATCTTTTTTCTTTTTTCCTGAATAATGCTTCCATTCAAAAAAATTTCATGCTTCTTTATAAAATCCCCTGTTCCACCACCGGAAGAAATTATATTCTCTTTTTTCAAAAATTGATCCAGCTGAATATAATCTCCATATATTTCTATTTCTTTCATCAGCGGCCTCTCATAGGCGTTACCACATAACGATATGCCTTATCTTCTTCCTGTTCTACCACCATAGGTCCGTTTTTCTTTACATGAAGAATAATTTTTTCTCCTTTTGAATGTTTCAGAATATCTTCCACATAAGTGCAGTTAAAAGTAATCTTCACATCAGCACCGTCCAACTCTGCCGGAATGGATGTTTCAGAACGGCCGATATCGGGATCTTCCTCAAAAGCTTCCAGAGTTCCATTTTCAAATTTAAAATTGATTGTCTTATAACTCATATCTCTGGAAATCGGACTGACGAAGCGGACTGCTTCCTCAAAATCCTTCAAATCCAAAGTCGCATGCAAATCGAAACTTGACGGGAATACTCTCTTATAGTCGGGATAAACCCCGTTAATAAGATTGGAAAGGAAGTATGTCTCCCCGAAAGAAAACGCAACATGACGGCTTGCCCAGGATATTTCCATCATACTATCTTCCCCGGCAGGAAGAAGACGGATTACATCCTGGAGAACAGAAGCGGAAACAATAAAATTCCCTTTTCCTGTCGGCATTTCTTCAAGAGATATCTCTCTTGCCGCCAAGCGGTGAGAGTTCGTAGCGGCCATGGTAAATACATTTTCAGTGATATCGCAGAGAATACCGGTAAAGATAGGATTTTTCGCATCCGTGGAAGCAGCAAAAGAAACAAGATTCACCATTTCCGCAAAGTCTTTGCATTTCATATTTACATGGAACGTATGATCAATTTCCGTAACCAGCGGAAATTCCGCCGTATCTCTCGTGGGAAAATGAGAATTATACTGCCCTGCCTTAAAGAAAACAATACTTTCTCCTTTCTTCTGTTCCATGACAACCGGGCCGGAAGGCATCATTTTGGAGTCGGTGCTGGAAGGTTATGCTGAGTATTATTCCGCTGACCTTGCCGAAAAGGTCGTCCGTGGACAGACGGAGAACATTCTGAAAGGCCGCTGCAACGGTGGTCGCGGAACGTTTGGATATACGCTGGATTCCGAGCGGAAATTTCATATTGACCCGCTTGCCTCCCCTTTCGTGCTGGAATCGTTCAGGAAGTACCGGGATGGACTTACGATGAAGGAGATCCGGGACTGGCTGAACGAGAATGGCATCAAGAACCCGGTCGGCGGTGCGTTCACCTATAACAGCGTTGAACATATGCTCAAGAATCGGCGGTACATCGGGGAGCTGAAATTCCGGGATGTGGTCGTGCCGGATGCCATCCCGCCCATTGTTCCACTGGAACTGTTTGAGGATGTGCAGGAAAAGATCGCCAAAAACAAGAAAGCCCCTGCCCGGAGAAAGGCAGAGGACGATTACCTGCTGACCACCAAGCTGTACTGCGGTTACTGCGGTGCACTGATGTTTGGTGAAAGCGGAACGAGCCGGACGGGAGAAGTCCACCGCTATTATAAATGTGCGACTGCCAAAAAAAAGAAGGGCTGTAAGAAGAAAACCGTCCGCAAGCAGTGGCTGGAAGATCTGGTGGTCAATCAGACGATGCAGCTTGTCCGGGACGATGCTGCTATGGAATCCATCATCGCCAAGGTCATGGAGTTGCAAGACCGGGAAAACACCAACCTTCCCCTCTATGAGAAGCAGCTCCGGGATGCAGAATCCGGTATCCAGAATATGCTCAATGCGATTCAGGCCGGTATCCTGACCAGCTCCACTAAGGAACGGTTGGAGCAGCTCGAAGAAACCAAGCGGGAGCTTGAAGCCCGCATTGCAGAAGAGAAGCTAGCAAAGCCGAAAGTGACCGAAGAATTTATCAGGTTTTGGCTGCTGCGGTTCCGCAAGCTGGACATGAGCCTGAAAGACCAGCGGCAGGCATTGGTGGATACTTTCATCAATGCGATTTACCTGTATGATGATAAGGTTTTGATAACCTTTAACTATAAAGAAGGTACACAGACCATCACATTTGAGGAAGCGGCAGAAGCTGCTTCAAAGGGAAATGGTTCGGATTTGGATTGCCTTGCTGCACCAGAAAATGCCGTGAAATCGAAAGATTTCATGGCTTTTTTGTTTTGTGAGCCATGGTTGCACGGTTTCTGCACGGTCGGTGTTATCCATGTCCGATGATGTAGGGCGCTGTATTGCATTGCAATCAGTGCCCTTTTTTGCATCAGGTGAGCAGGGCTAAGCGGAGCTTTGCCTTCATTTCCGGGTCGGCATCCTTGAGCAATTCCAGCAGAGCCGTCATGGAGATGGTGGGTTCGCCTGCGGCGGGTACAGTCTGCGGGCTGGGGGTGTCGGGCTTGGCATAGAAGCCGCTTTCAAACTTCTTGCCCAGCTCCACACGGGAGGACTGCTGGATATGGGCGGCGCACGAAGTATTTATAGCGATTGATCCGAATGGAAAATGTTGTGATTGTGCTGCAAATTTTCAGAAGATTTATATACAGATACACAAACTTTTGGAAATTTATGGACGAACGAAATAAATTGAGATTAAATTACGTTATTCCAATAAAGACATTTGAAATTGTGTCCTTTTCAAACGATTGGTAGGAGGTGTACTTATGTTAGAGCGGTTTTTCAAATCACAAATTGCAACAGTTTCTGACCCTTACCAATGCAACCGCATCACGGATGCGTTGGCGGCTGCGGGAATCAAGTTTTATTGCAAAACGAAAGATGTCAATCGGCGTAATGCGTTCGATCAGGCAAGGATCGGAACGCTGGGTATAAAACCGAAATATATCACGGAGATATTTGTGGACAAAGAAAATGCGGACATGGCATTCCATATTGTACACACCTTGCCAAATCAAGAGAATTTTTGAAAAAGCGATTGAAAGCAAACGAAGCTTTCTTAAAAAGTTACCCCCTACGGCAAGCTTACCGACCCGCAGGCAGGGCTGCTGCGGGCTTTGCACTGAAAATACGCTGAAAAGAGGTCACCCCGATCGGTGGCCTCTTTTTTTGCTGCCGCGAACTGTCTGGCTGCGGCAGCGGATAACAGCAAGGTCCATTGCGCTTTGTTTTGCCCGGATGCGCACCCGCAGAAAGCTCTCCCTCGTCAAACTGCCCAAAATACGCCCTTAAAAGTTTACTTGACGCATTTTTCAAATCAATATATAATTGGGTCAGAAACCAATTGTAGAAAAGGATGATTCCCAATGGCGCGCAGATACGACAGCAAAGAAGCAAAACGGCGGATTTTGACCGCCTGTGTCCGGCTTTTTCTGGAAAAAGGCTACACGAACACCAAGGTAGCAGAAATTTTAAAGGAAGCGGATGTTTCTGCCGGGTCGTTCCAGAATATTTTCCGCACCAAGGACGGCGTGCTGACCGAGCTGATCAGCATGATGTTCAGCAGGCAGTTCGATGCGGTAAGGCCGCTGGCGGTAAACGCCCCATCGCCGGTGTACCTCTACGCAGTGGAAACGGCTTTGCAGCTGGCGCTGACCGAACTGAGTGAGAATCTGAGGGATATCTATGTGGAAGCGTACACCTTCCCCGCCACGGTGGAGATCATCCACCGCAGCACCACGGCCGAGCTGCAGGCGGCGTTCAGCGCGTATCTGCCCGGGTGCGCCGAGTGTGATTTCTACGAGATGGAGCTGGGCACGGCTGGCATGATGCGCGGCTACATGGCACGGCGGTGCGACCCCTACTTTACGCTGGAGCGCAAAATACGGCGCTATCTGAGCATGAGCCTGAGTGCGCTGCAGGTCCCCGCGCAGGAGCGCGAGCAGGTCATCGCTTTTGTGGCGGAGATCGATATGCTTGCCGAGGCGCGGAAGGTGGTAGATGCCGTGCTTGCATCGCTGTCCGTGCAGTTTGATCTGAAAGGATAACAAGGTTTGATGACAAGGAGGGAGTAACATGAAAAAATGGCTGATCCGGTGTTTGACGGTGCTGGCAATGGTGTGCCTGATACCGGGGATCGTGTTAAAAGCGGCGGCAGAAACAACCACGGTGCGCTGCAAAAACTGTGGGAGTGTGGAGACACGTGAGGTCCTCGGATACAGAATATATGATTCGAACTCTCATAGGTTTTATGTAGCTGAATGCCAGAACTGCCACAACGATGGCAATGTTATGTATTTAAAGGTACATACCGGCGGCACCGAAACGCCCACCTGCACCACAGGCAAAACCTGTGAAAAATGCGGCGCGGAATACGGCATTCTCGGTCACGAATGGGGCGAGTGGACGCCTAACTATGACGGCACGCACACGCACACCCGCAGATGCAAGCGCAGCAACTATGACGAGGTTGAGACTGGAAGCTGCAGCGGCGGCTACGCGGACTGCACCAGTCTGGGAATGTGCTATACTTGCGGAGGGAGTTACTACGGCGGTCACGACTGGGGCGAGTGGTCATCCGCCGGCAACGGCACGCACATCCGCAACTGCAAGAACTGCTACAAAGTTGATACTGCAAGCTGTACCGGTGGCACAGCGACCTGCACCGCCAAAGCGGTCTGTGAGGCGTGTGGTGGGGAATACGGCGAAAAAGACCCAAATAACCATGCTCTGGTGCATCCCTCTGCAAAAGCCCCCACCTGTACGGAAATCGGCTGGGACGCTTACGACCTCTGCGTCCGCTGCGGCTATACCACCCGCAAAGAGCTGCCCGCACTGAACCATGATTTGGTGCGTCACGTAGCGCAAGCCCCCACCTGCACAGAAAAGGGCTGGGCTTACGATACCTGCTCCCGCTGCAACCATACCACCTATGCAGAGCAGCCCGCACTGAACCATGATTATCAGGCTGTTGCCGTAGCCCCCACCTGTGAAACAGACGGCTATACTGTTTTTACCTGCTCCCGCTGCAAAGACAGCTACACCGCAGACCCGACCGATAAGCTGGGACACCAGTTCGGTGCATGGTCCCCGAACGGAACCGGCTCTCAGAGCGCCAGTTGTCTGCGAGATGGCTGCGCGCACACTGGCAGCACGGATTGCCGGAAGTTTACCTTCCGCACTGCGGAAGGCGAAGCTCTGACCTTCTGCCCCGTGTGCGGGCAGGCAGAAAACGCCGCGCAGCTGGAAATGATCGAAGCGGCAACGGCGTGGACTATCAGCGGCAGTCTTTCTGCGGAGGATGTGACCGCACGGACGAACGGGGAATACCTGAGTGTGGCCTTTGAAACCGCAGGCAGCCTGACGCAGCCCACCGGTCGGGTAAGGCTTGCGCTGCCCGCCGGATTGCTGGAAGGCAAAACGCTTGTGCGCATTGCCCCGGACGGCACACAGACGGAGATGCCTTTTGAAACAGAGCGCGGAACGATCATCCTTACGCTGGATTTTGCAAACAGCGAGCTGCCCGTAATGCTCTTCCGGCTGGTACCCCAGACCGCCGCCCTCTGAATGCTTTTACAGCGGCACGAACAATAAAACGCAAAATGCCCGCCCACCGTGGTTTTCCACAGGTGGGCGGGCATTCTTTTGTGCCTTTTGGGGCATAAAAATACCCCCGGAGGATGCAGCGTTTTTTACGCTGTCTACTCTGGGGGCAGTAGATCAAGCGCTGCGCGGCAGCTCCCGGAAGCGGACACTGTATTGCTGAAAAAAGCACTTCCTAGCGCTGCTCCTCCGGCGGGCAGCAGCTCTCCCGGGGGATGAGCTTATGCGGCACGATGATCTTTGTGGCCAGAAGGTTCGGGTTCTCGATGTGGTTGATGGTCTGGCTGGCGGCTTCCATGCCCAGCTGGTAGGGGTTCACGTCCACGGTGGTCAGCTGGGGGCTGGTGATGCGGGAGAACAGCGAGTTGTTGAAGGACACGATGGACAAATCTTTCGGGACGCGCAGTCCCAGCTTGCCGCAGAACTGCTCCAGCACCACAGCAAGGATATCGTCGCTGACCAGCATGGCGGTGGGGTGATTCGGGGCGGTGAGCAGGGCTTTCAACGCCTCCTCATAGGCGTCGTTCAGGGTGTTGACCTCCACGCAGTCCTCTTCCCGGGGGGTAATGCCGTGCTTGAGCAGGGACATCTGGTAGCCCCGCTTGCGTTCGGCGGAAAACAGCATGGCATTGCTGACCCCGAAATACGCAATGCGGCGGTGTCCCATTTCATAAAGGTAATCGGCGGCTTCCTCCCCGGCAAGGGCGTTGTCGTTGTCGATGTAGATGGTCTGGTTGGCGGACTGCGCCGCCTTGCCCACAATGACATGGAGCAGTCCCTCGTTGCGCAGATACGCCGCCACCGGGCAGTCCTTTTTGGAGTAGAGCAGGATAAAGCCATCCGCCTGTGCGTTGGCCACCATGCTCTGGATGGCGTCCAGCACCTCGGCGTCGTCCTGCCCGGTGATGACGGTGTTCACATACCGCCGCTGGTTGCAGAACTGCCCGATGCCGCGGATGATCTCCAGATGAAAGGCGTTTTCGTAGACATCCCGCTGGGAGGAGGGCAGAATGATGCCGATGGTCTTGGAAAAAGCCTCCACCGGCTCGGCCTCAAAATTCGGCTCATAGCCCAGCTGCGCCATGATGCGGCGCACCCGCTCTTTGGTCTCCCGGCTGATGGAAGGGCTGTCCTTGCAGGTGCGGGACACCGTGGAGGGTGAGACCCCCGCTGCCGCTGCGACATCTTTGATGGTAACTGCCATTGTCTGTTCCTCCCTGATATAGTGGTTCTATTGTAAAGCCGTTTGCACGCAATGTCAATGTTTGCGCACGGAATTGCGTAAACTGTGCAACGCTGCGCCTGCGTACCTTCGACAATTTCCACAAATAAGCTTGCATCCGCTTGTGCAAAACACAGAAAAATTATTTTCACACCAAAAAACTCTTGTAAAAACTGCGGAGTTGGATTATTCTTGTTGCGTAAAGTAGTGCAAACGCAATGCAACGATTGCACTAAACGATGCAAAAAGGAATAAGGAGGAACATCATGGCAACAACAAAAGCGGCTCCGGGCAAAAAGGGGCTCATCAACTTCGACTTCTTACAGAAGCTGGGCAAGGTGCTGATGACGGTCATCGCCGTTATGCCGGCTGCCGGTCTGATGATCAGTCTGGGCAAGCTGGTGCAGATGGGCGGCGGCGACCTTGCAGCGGTCATGACCATCGGCACCACCATGGAGAACATCGGCTGGGCGGTCATCAATAACCTGCACATTCTGTTCGCTGTCGCCATCGGCGGCAGCTGGGCAAAGGAGCGTGCGGGCGGTGCCTTTGCCGCCGTGCTGGCGTTCGCCCTCATCAACGTCATCACCGGCAACATCTTCGGCGTCACCAGCGCCATGCTGGCAGATCCCAACGCCGTGACCCACACCTTGTTCGGGCAGGAGATCGCCGTCAACGGCTACTTCACCTCTGTGCTGGGCGCACCGGCGCTGAACATGGGCGTGTTCGTGGGTATCATCGCCGGTTTTGTGGGCGGCGTGGCCTACAATAAGTACTACAACTTCCGCAAGCTGCCGGATGCGCTGGCTTTCTTCAACGGCAAGCGCTTCGTGCCCATGGTGGTCATTGGCTACTCGGTGGTCATTTCCATCGTTCTGTCGCTGTTCTGGCCTGTGGTGCAGACCGGCATCAATAACTTTGGCATCTGGATCGCCAACTCTTCCGAGACTTCTCCGGTGCTGGCTCCGTTCATCTATGGTACGCTGGAACGTCTGCTGCTGCCCTTTGGTCTGCACCATATGCTGACCATCCCCATGAACTACACCTCCTTCGGCGGCACCTACACCATCGCTACCGGCGTCAACGCAGGCAGTCAGGTGTTTGGTCAGGACCCGCTGTGGCTGGCATGGGCAAACGACCTCATCAACTTCAAAAAGGCCGGCGATATGGCCGCTTACAACAACCTGCTGGCTACCGTCACCCCCGCCCGCTTCAAGGTCGGTCAGATGATCGGCGCAACCGGTCTGCTGCTGGGCATTGCACTGGCCATGTTCCGCCGGGTAGATGCCGACAAGCGCGCAAACTATAAGTCCATGTTCATCTCCACCGCACTGGCTGTGTTCCTGACCGGCGTCACCGAGCCGCTGGAATTCATGTTCATGTTCTGTGCTATGCCGCTGTACATCGTGTACGCACTGCTGCAGGGCTGCGCTTTCGCCATGGCGGGCATCATCCATCTGCGTCTGCACTCCTTCGGCAATCTGGAGTTCATCACCCGCATCCCCATGTCCCTGCAGGCGGGTCTGGGCGGCGATATCATCAACTTTGTGATCTGTGTCGTGGCGTTCTTTGTCATTGGCTACTTCGTGGCCTACTTCATGATCGGCAAACTTCAGCTGGCAACGCCGGGTCGTCTGGGCAACTACACCGATGATAATGCGGACGATTCTGCCGCCGCCGCAAAGACCGAGAAGAAGGCCGACAAAAAGGCTGACAACGGTCAGGCCGAGCGCATCATCGCCCTGCTGGGCGGCCGGGAGAACATCGTGCTGGTGGACGCCTGCATGACCCGTCTGCGCGTTACCGTAAAAGACCCTGCCAAGGTGGCTGACCTTGCCGCATGGAAGGCCGAGGGTGCCCTGAGCCTGCTGGTGAAGGGCGACGGCATTCAGGCCGTGTACGGCCCCAAGGCAGACGTTCTGAAATCTGACATCAACGATATTCTGTAAAAAACTATGAAACTGCTGACATTGAATACCCACAGCCTTATCATCCCGGAGCATGAGGCAAAGCGGGAGATATTTGTAGACTTCATCGCAAAGGAGCAGCCGGAGGTGTTCGCCCTGCAGGAGGTGAACCAGACCGCCGCTGCGCCGCTGCTGGCAGAGGCTCCGGCGGGGTACTACCCCTGCCCCGGCAATATGGTGCTGCTGAAAGCGGACAACCATGCCGCTGCGGTGGCCCGGATGCTGGAAGAAGCGGACTGTGCCTACCATTGGAGCTGGCTCCCGGCCAAGATCGGCTACGACAGATACGACGAGGGCATGGCGGTATTCAGCCGGGCACCCATCACCGCCGCCGAGAACCTGCTGCTGAGCCAAATCAATGATTACAACAACTGGAAGACCCGCCGGGCGCTGGGCATCTGTGCAGGAGATGTCTGGTATTACGCGGTGCATCTGGGCTGGTGGAAGGACGAGGAAGAGCCCTTTGCCGACCAGTGGAACATTCTGGCGGCGGCAGCCGGTGCAAAACCGCTGGCGTTCCTGCTGGGCGATTTCAACAGTGAAGCCGATGTGCGGGGTGAGGGCTATGACCTCATTCTGCGCAGCGGCTGGCAGGATACCTACCGGCTGGCCCGGCAGCGGGATGACGGCTATACCGTCGTGCAGGCCATTGACGGCTGGCGGGATGCTCCGGACGCGGCTGCCAAAAAACGCATTGACCAGATCTGGTGCTCCCAGGCGGTGCCGGTGCACAGCAGCCGGGTGGTATTCGGCGGAAAACAGGAGCCTCGGGTCTCCGACCATGCGGGCGTTCTGATCGAAGTAGAACGATAAGAAGGGAATCAAGAAACATGCAGAGAAGTGCAGGCATTTTACTGCCCGTCAGCAGTCTGCCGTCCCCCTACGGCATCGGCTGCTTTTCGCAGGAAGCATACGATTTTGTAGACTGGCTGAAGGACGCCGGGCAGACCTACTGGCAGATCCTGCCGCTGGGTGTGACCAGCTACGGCGACAGCCCGTATCAGAGCTTTTCTGCCTTTGCTGGCAACCCCTATTTCATCAGTCTGGATGAGCTGGTCAAAGAGGGTGTGCTCACGGCAGAAGAGTGCAAAAAGGCGAAGTTCGGCCGCAAGGCAGACGATATCGACTACAGCCAGCTTTATAAGGAGCGTGGCCGTCTGCTGCGGCTGGCCTACTCCCGCAGCGACATCGGCCACAATGCGGAGTTTGCGGCCTTCTGTGAGCAGAACAAGTGGTGGCTGGACGACTTTGCCCTGTTCATGGCGGTGAAGGATCGCTTTGAGGGCAAGCCGTGGATCGAGTGGGCGGAGGATATCCGCCTGCGCTGGCAGAATGCCATGGACTACTACCGCC
>OGGS01002044.1_pt1 | contig 12060 bp, 8 predicted proteins | sample 1571281 | NCBI WGS metagenome assembly OGGS01 (sample SAMEA2582042, study PRJEB24529) | metagenome | biome: Human gut stool | place: China | collected 2011 | reverse complement strand
TTGGAAATGGGGTCTCCCTATATTGCCCATGGTTTCGCCCACGTTGACGCGCACCGGTATGAGATCCGACTTGTAACCCTTGTCGTTATTGGCCACGGCGACCTTCAATGCCTTGGTGTTGCCGTAGGGGTTCCAGCTGGCCGCGATGTTGAACCAGGCGTACAGCGCCGGTACCACCACCAGGCCCATCGAGACGATCACGGCGATCACGTTGCGGGTGGCGTGGCACATGTCCCGCTTGAAGATGCCCCAGATCATTTTCACTGTTCGTTCCCCTCCTCACGCAGACTCCTGCCAGCATTTCCGTCCGTGTTTCCAGCCGCATGTTCAGGCGCATGTCCGGCCGAACCACCATGCGCAGCCTCATACAGCCTCGTGCGTACGGCATGCATCGGCTTGTAATGCATGCCCGGCCGGAACAGCAGGTTCTCGTGCAGGATCGCGCTGCGGAACTCTTCCGCACTCATCGCTTCCTCGCCCAGATAATTCGCATACCGTTCGCGCAGATACTCCACCACGATGAGATACGTGTCGATGGCGATGATCGAAATGATCCAACCGAGCAGCATGGCGAGCTTCATGCGCGTGATGAATAGCAACAGCAGGAACACGAACGGCAGTACCGCCAGCGCGAGGAATCCCCAGCGCACCAGGCGCGGGTACAGGCGGAAGAAATGAATCGCCCGTCTGCTGGCGAGTTCGGGGAACTCCTCGGCGATCTGCTGCGCGGTCTCGGTGAGCCGCAACGGTTCCACCGTGCCTTCGTTATGTTCGGTGATCATCAGATCAGTGTCCGCCAGACGGTTGTCGAACAGGCGGTTGAGGTTCAACGCCAGCTTGCGGACCACCAAGCCGATGAACAGCGCCACAGGCAGATACCAGAACAGCGAGAGCATGTCGATCCAATAATGGTTGGCATACATGCCGCCGATCGGCCCGCGCATCGCGTTGATGCCGTAGGTAAAGGGCAGCCATGGGTGCAGTTCGCGGAAGAAGTTCGGCATCATTTCAATCGGATACGTTCCGGAAGAACCCGGAATCTGTAAAATTACCAGAAGAACCGCCAGTGCTTTTCCCATGTGCTTAAACGTCGATGCCAGTGCAAAGATCAGATTCACATAGACAAAGGAAGTTAACATTCCGGCAAGAATAAATTTTACCGGATGCAGACACTGTACTTTCAGCAGAATAATATCTCCCGCACATACGATAGCTCCCTGAATCAGTCCTATGATAAGGAACAGCAGAATACGCCCGAAATACGCACTTGTCGGTGTAAAATCCGGCACTTCTTTGTCCCGGTCTACTTCCTGTTTTAAAATAGAAACCAGTATCAGTCCACCTACCCAGAGTGCCAGGTTTGTATAAAACGGGGTCATTCCTGTTCCGTAATTTTCCACTTCATACAGGACATCCGTCTTTATGTTTACCGGAGAAGACATAAAATTGGAAATATCTTTGGCATCAATCTTTTCCAGTGACAGGATATTCTGATACATATCCGAATTCTGCAGTGTCTGCAGATCCGTGACCGTTTTCTGCAGTTTCTGATCCACCTGTCCCATGACACTGCCCGTCTGTGTAAATACTTTGGAGCTGCTGTGCAATGCAGATTTTAACTGATCCAGCAGATCTCTCATCTGTTTTGTCATGGATGTTATGCTATGTAAGGTTGTTGACAGATCTCCGCTTATATCTGCCAGACCTTCCAGTGACTGATCCAGCTGCGGGTAAATATTTTTGCTGAAATCAATCCGGCTGTCCTGAAAACTCTCACGGTTATCCTCTGCAAGCGTTTCCAGTGAACTTCTCGTATCTTTGGAATTCTTTAACACTTTCCGCATACTGGTATTTGCACTTTTCAATGAATTTACCAGTTTCTGCGCAGAAATGCTCTGCGTCTGCAGCTGTGAAATTTTCTGTCCGACAGATGCTGATAACTGTGTATCTTTTCCAAGATTCTGATTTAACTTTTCCAGATCTTTGAGAAGCTGGGCATTTTTCTCATTGATCCGGGTGATCGTATCGAGACTGTCCCCAACCGCAAGATTTGCCTTATCTGCCTTTATCTCAAACTTATTCAGACTCTTAGAAGCCGAGGACGAAACTTCATCCAGAAAAACTTCCCCGCCGGTCAGCCCATTGGAGAACTGTTTATAAAATTTTCCAAGTGCCGTCTGACTTTTTTCCAGCAATGCAGAAGTTTCTTTTAAAGAAGAAGAGCTGTCCTTTGCTGCCTCATCCACCTGATCTAAAGACTCCTTGATTTCTTTGATCTGTGCATCGGATTTATCTACTTTTTTCTGAAATTCTTTTACCAGCTTCTGATAATCCGTTAAATTATTCTGAACTTCGGTAATGGCAGATGTCAGTTCCGACTGTGTATCGTCCAGTCCTCTGGTAATACTGTCTGCGGAAGACTTTACAATTTCTGATACTGCCGAAGATGCCGTGGCGGAAAATGTGTCGTTGATCTGCTGTTGCACCGTTGTCGCACCGGTATCCGTAATCTTCGGTGCAATGGCATTTTTCTTTTCATTGACATAATAGTCCAGCTTCGGGCGTTTCAGGTCTCCGGAGAGAATACTTACCAGGGAACTACTGAAATTCTCCGGAATGACGATTGCCGCATAGTAATCTCCTGCCTGAACACCTTCTTTTGCTTTCTCTTCACTGACAAACTGCCAGCCCAGCGACTTGTTTTCTTTCAGTTTTTCAACAATCGAATCGCCTGCATTCATCGTGATTACATCGGTTTTGGTCCCTGTATCGCAATTGGCAATTGCCACCCTGATTCCCGAAGTATTTGCATACGGGTCCATGTTTGCGGCAATATTAAACCATGCATACAAAGACGGCAGGAGACATACGCCGATCATAACCAGTGTCGCGGCACGGTTTTTTAACAGACGTCGCACATCCCTGCGGAAAATCTGAAATGCTGTCTTCATTCATTACCTCTTTCTATTCTCAGTTCCTTAATGAAAAAAGGAAAATGGCTTTTTCAGCCATTCCCCTTTTTTATTATAAAGAGTTCTATATGAATGTTCAACCGAAACTTGAAAATTATAATTTATGTTTTTGGGGTTTCCATTGTATTTTCTTCTGATTTCTCATATAATATAAGTGCCGAATTATGAGAAATGGAGCCATCCCGGTATATCACCCAGGGATGGCTCTTCTGTTTTCATTGATACCTGTTCACTCCTTGAGAATCGTTTGCATGGTGCACAATCAGCTGGGCGAACAAACGATCAAAAATGACCGGATTTTGCTGCATACCTTACGGCAATCAGACTTCCAGCCGGTGGTATCTTCGTTTTCCCACAGCCATCAAGCAGACCGCAGCCGTTCCACTGCAGAATAACACGGCAAATTCATTTCCTGCAAACGACAGGCACAGATCATTTTCCATAAACCAGCCTCCGCTGGTTGCATACAGTACTGTGGGATTAAATAATTCCCGGATAAGATCCCACACATTTCCCATCTGCACATAGGCAAGCAGATATGCCCCCATAAAAAGAAGACCCAATACCGCAAACGAAAAATAACTGTTCTGTAAAAACAACTGCACTGCGGCAGTAACAGCCGCAACGATCCCAAGCAGTCCCACAAGCACCACCAGCGCAAGCAAAAGATAACGCCACTGCTCCAGCCACCAGAACGTGACAAACGGATACATCATCTGCAGCCGCGGCTCTGCAACCATACATGCCGCCACCGGAACATGCCACAGGTTCTGAAACGGAACCGCTGCAAAAAATACCAAGAGGGTAAACACTGTAAGCAGTCCTGCATAAAACAGCCCGCACAACGTTCCTGCAAGCATTTTCTTTTCCATCATTTTCTTTCCGGTGGTGGTCGCTAAAACCAGATCCTGCGTCTTATATATCCTCTCATAATCCATCAGATACAGCATCGAAAGAATCATCAGAACCGCGGTCTGCAAAATCAGCTTCTTCCACAGTTTTCCATACAAAGTGGAGTGCAGTTTATACCAACTTCCCGGATAAAAGGCATACGTGCCTTCCCCTGTTTTTCTGATCTGTTCCACCCGCTTCTGCAACCTGTCATAATTGCGCACAATCCACATTCCCCAGGCTCCTTGCGGTTCATATCCACTCTTTTTTTCTTTCTGTTCCAGAATCTTACGCATATCCAGTGTATCATACATTCCGCCATAGGTCTTTTTATAGTCCGCATAGGCACTTTCATACTCCGGGCTTGCCGTCTCCTCATCCGTCACAGCCACATGCATCTGCCGCAGTTCCTTTCTCATGCCGGCATTTCCCACATAGGTATAGATACTCAAAAACTGAAACAGCCCGAATGTGATACAGACAATCCACAGAAACGGATGCCGCAGACATTTTCCACACTCTTTTTGCAAAAGGCGCATTCTTTCTCTCCTTTACACTCATCTATCGTCAGAGATCTCTGTAATGATCCCTGTGCATTTTCCACCACAGCACGCACGCGCATGCCAAAATCCACCCCAGAATCCAAAGCTCTTCTGAATAAGGCAGGCTATTTTCATCCATCGGCTTCTGAAACAGATGTACAAAAATGTGTATTAGCAAAAAGCCAATCCCTGCGCATGCCGGAATGGCAAATGCAATTCCCGCAATGTAATTGCCTGCCGTTCTTCCGATCAGGTAAATCAAAACAACCGCAGCCAGCACAAACACAAACACCAGCAGCATGTAAAGCAGCATATAGAAACCAAATGGCAGATTTTTACACCACAACTGCAGTCCCGTATCGTCGATACAATCGCCTTTCCAGAATACCGCCAGTCCTTTTATGCCATAAACCAGTACATAAATACCAAATTGTACGATTCCCACAAAACCGCAGCAGACCACAAGTGCCTGAAACTGTCTGTCAAAAATTTTCCGCCCGGTAGCGGTCGTCGCATACAACGGCAGCACATGACATAACCGTTCCCGTACCAGATACGGCAGTGCAAGGATTGCAAAACAAATCAGAAGCAGAATTCCCATCATTCTCATATCTTTTTCTACAATATAAAAAATTCCACCCGGCATTAGAGAGATGCTGTCTTCGTTCTGTAAATTTTTATATTCATCCAGCCGATCGAGCACCTGAAGTTCAAAAAACAGTTTTGAACCTTTTGAATCCTCAAAGACCAGACGCGACAGTTCCTGATCGATTTTCTTTTCCTCATCGGTTAAAGTATCCTTATCAAAAAAGGTTTCCCGTGTCTTCGAAAATTCCTGATAATTCGTAATTTTTGCATCTGCAAGAACCGGATCCGCCGCAATGATCCGGGTGTATGCCTCTTCCAGTTCTTTTCTTTTTTCATCCAGCTTCGACCAGTCCTCACGCGGCAGCGAAGTTCCCCAGCTTTCGATCAGTTCGGCGTAAAACGGCATATCATACGGGGAATCTGTTGTCTGCCCTCCCACCGGATAAATCGTCACTTCTAAAAACAACTGGTAAAACAGCACCGTAAATACTGCTATAACAAGCAGGACCCGGATATCCATGATTTTTTTACATTCTTTTATCAATATTTTCATGCCGGTTCCTCCTGATAAGTAACCAGAAATACATCTTCCAGATTCGGCGTACAATTCCTGCTGCCTTCCTCCGGCTTGCTGCTGTAATAACGCACCTGCATATGTTCCTGCTCCTGCCGCACAGAAAGAATCAGATGCGTGTCTTGAAATGCATCAAACGCACGGTCTTCCATCACACACTCATACACCTTTCCATCAAGCGTTTTACAAATATTGGAAACCGTGTCCATCCGGTATAGTTTACGTTCTTTTAACAGAATCACCTGATTGGCATTCGACTCAATATCCGACACAATATGCGTGGAAAGAATGACGATCCGGTCCTTTGACAACGTTGACAGGATATTGCGGAAGCGCGCCCGCTCTTTTGGATCAAGTCCCGCAGTCGGTTCATCCAGTATCAGAATTTTCGGATCATTTAACATTGCCTGTGCAATTCCCACCCGCTGGATCATTCCTCCGGAAAATTTTTTCATTTTTTTGTCTGCCACATCAGAAAGTCCGACCAGTTCAAGCAGTTGTTCTATCTTTTCCTTTGCGGTCTGCTTTGGCATATTTTTAAGTGCTGCCAGATAATCCAGATACTGCACGGGTGTGTTGTTTTTGTAATATCCAAACTGCTGCGGCAGATACCCCAGCAGATCCCGGTATTTTTCCCCGAGTTTTGCAACAGGAATCCCATCCCATAAAATTTCTCCCTGTGTAGGAACCAGCAAGGTTGCAATCATTTTTATGAGAGTTGTCTTTCCCGCACCGTTTGGGGCAAGCATTCCGTAAAGCCCATGCTCCATCTCAAGACTGATGTCTTCCACCGCCGGAAATTTTCCGTAACTTTTGCTAACATGCGAAAGAGTAAGCATCTTTTTTCTCCACCTTTCCTATTGATACGAACAAAAGACAAAAGCTTGCGGCAGTGACCGCGCCGTGCACCGCCAGCGGAACCGATGTAAAAAGAAACATCTGCACGCCAGTTCCCGCAAGCCTTGCAATCACGCACACACACGCCCAGACTGCGATCAGACCTGCATAAAACAGACCACCCGCGCCTTTGTGGCAGGCATATACACAGACCGAAGCAAACAAAAACACACTGCTGCTTCCCACCAGAACCATACTCACAAATGCTTTTCCCGAAACATCCGTAAATAAAGCTGCTCCGGTCACATTGACCAGTATCATGATCACGCCTGCATACAGCATGCGAAGTCCCGACAGATAGCTCTGGGAATAATGAAGCGAGGCGATCAGATCCTGCATGTGGTTCTGCGCATCCAGCCACCATGCTAGTGCCGCAAACACCAGAAAACAGACCGGAAATCCTAAAAACACAATCATTCTCTGCGTTTCGGGCTGCTTTGCATATGACTGTCCGAGCCATCCGATTCCCAGATACAGACAGGCAACAATGAGCCAGATACTTCCGCTCTGATAAAATATGGCACGAATGCCCGGTCCCCAGTAAATTTCTTTGATTCTTTCCCACAGACTCTGCCGCTTTGGTATTGCTTTTTCCACAATCGCACAACATTCCTTCTGCATAACGCTATCCTCCGGGAATTCTACTGGAAGCAGTGGTATTTTCTGTTCTTTCTTCCATTCCTTTTCCTTCATCTTTGCACCTCCTGCCGAATCCTTTTTAACATCTGGTAAAACCGGGTCTTTACGGTACTCTCCGCAAGATCCATCTCCTCTGCAATCTGCGCAAATGTTTTCTCCTCAAAGCATTTTTTCTGAAAAATGCGAATCCATTCGCGCTCATAGGAAACGACAATATCCATAATCCGGCGAATCTCTTCTTTTTGAACCATATGCTCCGCCAGATCACGCACAGTTTTTTCCTCCTCTGTTTCCCATTGCAGGGGCTGCTGCAGTTTTTCCTTTTTATAACTTTTACTGCGATAATAATCTGTGATCCTGTTGGCTGCCACACGGTATGCCCATGTGCGGAAGCCCGCCTTTTTCTCATCAAACGCATAAATTCCCTGCAAAACCGTGATAAAAATTTTCTGTGTCAGATCAAGCGCAAGTTCCCTCTCTCCGGTCTGCCGATAGGTAAACGCATAGATTTCCCGGTAGTATCGCCGGATCAGTTCATCCGCCGCTTTTTTATCCTGTTTTTTCTTAATTCTGCGGATTAACTGATTGTCCGTCTGCATGCATGTTCACCGCCTTTATCTCCGTTCACTCAGATATACGAAATCTGATACAAAATAGTTTGGATTCTGAAAAGATTTTTCAAAAACAAAAAGAGCCGGTGCAAAATCAATTTGCATCGGTTTCCTTTTGTAACACTTTTTATGCTTCCTTCCGCAGTTCCTTTGCCGCCTCCACAAGATGTTTCAAGCTGGCAACGGTCTCCGGTACGCCGCGGGTTTTTAATCCACAGTCCGGATTTACCCAGAGTTTCTCCGGAGCGATACGGGTGAGCATTTTTTCAAGTGCTGCCTTTATTTCCTCTACTGACGGTACACGTGGGGAATGGATATCGTACACGCCCGGTCCTACCTCCGTCTTGAAATGGTTCTCCTTTAAGGAATCCAGAATCAGCAGATCGGAACGGGATGCCTCAAACGTAATGACATCGGCATCCATGTCGTCGATTGCGCGGATGATATCGGTAAACTCGCTGTAGCACATATGGGTGTGGATCTGTGTCTGTGCTTTCACACCGCTGTGTACCAGACGGAATGCCGGAATTGCCCAGTCAAGATATTCTTTGTACCAGTCACTCCTGCGCAACGGAAGCTTCTCGCGGAGCGCCGCCTCGTCAACCTGGATCACACGGATACCGTTTGCCTCAAGATCGAGCACCTCATCCCGAATGGCAAGTGCGATCTGATAGGTGCTTTCCTTTAAGGAAATGTCCTCACGCGGAAAAGACCAGTTTAAAATCGTAACCGGACCGGTCAGCATGCCCTTCATCGGCTTCTTTGTCAGGCTCTGTGCATAAACGGACCAGTCCACGGTCATCGGCTTTTCGCGGGATACATCCCCCCAGATGACTGGCGGCTTCACGCAGCGGGTACCATAAGACTGTACCCACGCTTTCTCTGTAAACAGATAGCCGCTCAACTGCTCACCGAAATATTCCACCATATCATTTCGCTCAAACTCACCGTGTACCAGCACATCCAATCCGATTTCTTCCTGAATCTGCACCCAGTCTGCGATTTTCTTTTGATTAAATTCTACATAGGCGTCTTCACTGATCTCTCCCTTGCGACGTGCTGTGCGGTTCTTCTTGACATCTGCAGTCTGTGGGAAAGAACCAATCGTTGTCGTTGGAAATAGTGGCAAAGCAAACGCTTTCTTTTGAATTGCTTCGCGCTCTTTAAACGCTGGAAGTCTGGTAAAATCTTCCTCCCTGATCGCTGCTACACGCTTCTGTACCGCAAGGTTTCTGCAATCCGGACGGGTAGCAAACAAAAAGGTATTTTCCAGAAATGCCGCATCCAGTTTGTAATCAACGTCTGCCAGTTTCTTTAACTCTGCCAGTTCCTGCAGCTTCTCCTCTGCAAATGCAAAGTGCTCGGTATATTTTTCCGGAAGCTTTGTCTCATTTTTCAATGTATATGGCACATGAAGCAGGGAGCAGGAAGTATTTAACACCACATTGATGTTCTTCGCCTTAAGCGCATTGATCACTTTCAAAGTCTTTCCGTAGTGGTTCTTCCAGATATTTTTTCCATTGACAAGTCCTGCAAACAATACCTTATCCTGTGGAAAACCATTTGCTTCTACCAGTTCTTTTGTTTTTCTGCCCTCTAGGAAATCCAGACCGATTCCGTCAAAAGCAAGCGCTGTGATATTGCCATAACAGTCACGCACATCCCCGAAATAGGTCTGTAACAGTACTTTGCCTGATCCCTTTTTTGCAAGGATTCCCTGATATAAGGTTTCGAATAATGCAATGTCTTCACTGGTCAGATCATGCACCAGATATGGTTCGTCAAACTGTACCCATTCTGCACCGGCTGCAACAAACTTCTCAAGCAACCCTGCGTATGCAGCGATCACGGCATGTGCATAATCTGTGGCCTGTTTCTTTCCCACATAACGCAGGAGTTTTAACAGGGTAAATGCACCGATGATCACCGGTTTTGTGGTAATGCCAAGGGCTTTTGCCTCTGCAAACTCGTCAAAGGGCTTGGTTCCGGCAAGTTTGATCTCTGTATTATCATCGATTTCCGGTACCATGTAATGATAGTTGGTGTTGAACCATTTTTTCATGGCAAGTGCCTTGACATCTCCGGCTGCTCCCTGATACCCCCTTGCCATGGCAAAATAGGTATCCAGTGCAGAAAGTCCAAGCTTTGTGTAGCGCTCTGGAATAATATTGAATAATACTGCCGTATCCAATGTCATATCATAGAAAGAAAAATCATTTGACGGAATGAAATCCAGTCCGGTATTTTTTTGTAATGTCCACTGGGTTTTGCGGATTTCTTTTGCGATATTCTGTAATTCTTCCACAGAAATCTCACCGCGGAAATATTTTTCTGTTGTAAACTTCAGTTCCCGTAAGGACCCCACTCTCGGGTATCCGATAATTGATGTTTTCATTATGCTCTCCTGACGTACCATGTTGTAAAGTTTCTTTTATTTGTGGCTTAGTATAGCATACGTCAGTTTTTCTGCATAATATTTATTTTTGTGCTTTTGTTATAGTTTTATACTATATCCGCATCTAAAAATGCAGCGACAAAAATCGCCGGAGAGTTCCAGTAAATCGTAATTTCATTCAGCGAATAACACTCCCATACATCCAGAAAACATTTCATCGGCGGTGTATCCGGTGTGATCAGCCACTCTGCCTTTTCATCCACCGGAGCGGAGTTTGGACCGCCCACCACAAATCCCGGAATAGTCTCGTCGATTCCATCCGAAACAGTCACACGGTTATGCGGATTCTGACAGCTTTTTGTTCCCACGGCGGTCACATAACTGTAGCCGGTTGCATTCACACCAAGAATATAGTCCATCTGCGCCTGTGCCATTTCCCGGTAACGCGCTTCCCCGGTCAGAAGATGCGCAACTGCAAGGATCATGGCGCGGTTGAGCACGACCATGTTGCTGCCCCAGCCATATTCTTCTTTTGTCAGCGCGACAAAATATCCGCTGACATCTGCAATGTCACAGATTTTATCTGCCTCGTTTAAAAATGCCTGCCGGAATTTCTGCTGGCATACCTGAAAACGCTGTGTTTCCTTTGCTTCTTTTTTCTTTGCCCCAAACAGACAGGAAAGTCCCGCCAGACCGGACACATCCACCCAGCCCATATCGGTTGGATTTTCGTTTGTTTTTAAATAGTCCTCCAGCTTGTCCAGATATGCGGCGTTGCCCGTGGTCACATACAGTTCCGCTGCCGCCCAGAGCCGCTCATCCAGATCCGAGGTATCCTCATAGCCGCCGGTATTGCAGCCTGCTGGATTTTCAAATCCGATAAACTGTGGATGCTGCATCAGCCAGTCCCACGCACGCACTGCGGCATCCTCCGCTTCCGCTGCAAACGCAGGCTCCCATGTCCGGTACACGCGGGATGCCAGTGCCATGACCGCTGCAAAATCCGCTGCCGCCATTGTCGATGCCGGAAACAGGATCATCTGCCGTTTGTCCTCACACGGCATCACAAAATTTGCATGGCGCATCGACGTCAGCTTATGGCAGACACTTCCATCCTCCATCTGCATTTTCAAAAGCCAGCGCAGCTCATACAGGCACTCACTTAAGACATCCGGCATCGCATCGTTGCTTTCCGGAATATTTAAGTTTTCGGTGAAACTCTCCGGAAAGAGCTGCTGCGCATAGATCATGTGTGCAAGCGCTGTAGCCGCTGCTGTGGTATATCTGCCATAATCCCCGGCATCGTGCCAGCCTCCGGTCACCTCATACTGTTTTGCATTTTCTTTTCTTTCCAGATAGTCTTCCAGCCGTACCGCTGTGCCCGTGTGACAGGTACAACGCCTGAATTTTCCGGCAAAGGTTTCTTCCAGTGCCATCCCACAACGCTGGAAATACAGTGCTTTACACAGCGTCTGGTTCAATGTATGGTATGCCTTGCTGCTGATGATACAGCTTCCGAGAACCGCACCTTCCCCATCTTGAAATGTTACAGTTCCTTCCTCTGTAAGATCGGAAAAGTCAATGTGCCATACTTTATCTTCTGCACTCTCATCAACGCCTGCATATACCGCCTGTTTTACAGCGGTCTGCTCCCCTTTTTCATTCCAGATGGACACCTGTTTGTCCTGCATTTTTTCCATTTCATCCGCGCGGTTTTCCTGCGCAAGTACCGCAATCTTGCGGCCTTTCGGCAGATACCCTGCCTGATTTGCATAAAATCTGATCATGTTGATACTCCCTGTTTTTCCTACAAAAAAAGCAGTTGAATGGTCAAACTGCTTTTAGCCTTTCTATCTTAAATTATAACTTGTTTTTAGCAAAAATCAATCGTTCACTCCAAGTCTTTGGCGGGCCGTGAGGAAGTATCTTTAAGCCCCCATGCAGTCATCGC
>OGGS01002040.1_pt1 | contig 12082 bp, 9 predicted proteins | sample 1571281 | NCBI WGS metagenome assembly OGGS01 (sample SAMEA2582042, study PRJEB24529) | metagenome | biome: Human gut stool | place: China | collected 2011 | reverse complement strand
CCTCTTCTCGTTTTGCCAAAAAATATCGTTGGGGTTATTTCCCTTCATTCTCACTGGGCTGGCGTATGGAACAGGAAGCCTTCATGAAAGATATCTCGTGGCTTAATCAGTTGAAGCTTCGTGCCTCGTATGGTTCGTTGGGAAATAATGCCGTAGGCAACTATGACTATCAGTTATATTATCAGGCTTCTAATTATGTCTTAAACGACGCTTTGCAGATCGGTATGGCGCAACGCGCTCTTTCTAATGCGGCGTTGACTTGGGAAACTTCTTATGTCACTAACTTTGGTGTGGACTTTGCACTGTTCTCTAAATTGAGTGGAACCATCGATGCTTTTGTCAAAAACACCAAAGGAATTTTGATCGAATTGCCGGCTCCATTGGTACATGGTAATGCTACCATTCCTAAATCCAACGCGGCAGAAGTTCGCAACCGGGGTGTCGAATTGAGTTTGAACTGGAATGACAAAGTCGGTTCTGTCAATTATTTTGTCGGGGGGAACTTTTCATTCGTCAAGAATAAAGTGACGAAGTTCAAAGGTGACGAAATGTCTCTGAATGGAACCAATATGATTCTGGAGGGCGAACCGATCAATGTCCAGTATGTGCTTTCGGTCGACCGGATTATCCAGACGGAAGAAGATATGGCAATAGTGGAAGCGATGGAAGCGAATAATCCGGATGCCTTCAAACAATATAAGAAACCGGAATATGGAGATTTCTTATATAAAGATATTGACGGAGACGGATGCATCACTGATAACGATAAGATCAAAGTCGGTAATGGAACCAACCCGACATTCACTTTCGGGTTTAATTTCGGTGCCAATTGGAAAGGCTGGGATTTCAGTTGTATTTTGCAAGGTGCTACCGGATTGAAAACATATTGGAGCGGATTAGATGGCGCCAGCTATTGGCCTCAAGTGCGCCGGGGTAACCAAATCAACAAGACTATTGCAGACGGACGTTGGTATCCGGGACGTACGGATGCCACTTATCCGCGCCTCTTGGACTATACTGACGGACGGAACCGGGTGGCAAGCGACTTTTGGGTACAGGACAAATCTTATTTGAGAGTAAAAAATGTCCAGTTGGGATATACGGTTCCGAAACATCTCTCGCAAAAACTCTTGATCGACAACTTCCGTTTATATGTCAGCATCGACAATGCTTTGACCTTTACGGGGTATAAGGGACTGGATCCTGAGGTGTCTGGCACGAAATATCCGACTATGCGATTAACAACATTTGGTTTAAACCTTACATTTTAAATAGTTGAAGACATGAAAAAGATCATAATCTATTTGGCAACAATGCTTTTAGCTGCCATGACGTTCACCGGTTGCTATGATTTGGAAACCTATCCGGGAGACAAAGTCAACGAAGGAACATTTTACAAGACCGGCGATCACGCTCATCAAGGCTTGATGGGAATCTATGGTATGCTACGCCTAAACGAGGCATACGGTTACCAGTTCTGCTTCGACCATTTGGGAGATATCGCTTATGGATATAACTATTATATGATGTTTCTGGCTACCTATACCGATCGTGATGGAACGATACAAGCCCATTGGCAGACCTTCTATGATGGTATACATCGTGTCAACACTTTTATACGTTCAGTAAAAGGAATGAGAGGTATTATCACGGACGAACAGATTAATGAGTATGTGGCGGAAGCTAAATTCCTTCGTGCGATGTTCTACTTTTCCTTGACAGACCTTTTCGGTGGGGTCCCCTACTATGATGAGTCGACTAATGTCAACGAAGAGTTTATGAATTTGAAACAACCGAGAAGCAGCCTCGAAGAGGTACGTGCTCATATTTTAGAAGATTTGGACGAGGCGATCAAATACCTCCCTGTCGAACATGCTGCCAGCGAATATGGTCGTGCTACTAAAGGTGCTGCCTACGCCCTTCGTGGAAAAGTGCATCTTTACGACAAAGAGTGGCAGTCTGCCATCAACGATTTTGAAGAAATCGTCTATAACAAGTCCAATAATTATGGCTATGCTCTTGACGATGATTACGCTCGTGTTTTTAAACTCTATAACGGGGCTAAGAGCCCAGAAACGGTCTTCTCTATCCAGAACAAGAGTGGTGTCGGAACTGAGTATGGTATGCAGATACAGGCTTTGATGGGTTGTCGTGGCGCTTATGGGAGCTGCTGGAACAATACTGTTCCTTCCACACAATTGGTGGATATGTATGAGTTCAAAGATGGTCGCCCCTTCAATTGGGATGAGATTTTCCCCGGTTATAATGCTATGACCCCCGAACAGCGCAAGGAGCTCCTCAGTGTCGAGATGGATGGGTCTGGAACGATAGTAGGACTTCGTGAGGCGGATACAGCCAAGATACTAAGTGCCTATACCTGTCGTGATCCGCGCCTGATGGCCACCGTGATCGTTCCTTATTCACACTATATGGGGAATATTGGCCGAACAACCAACGTGGATTTGATCTTCGCTCTGGATCACAATCTGGCAGGAAATGCCAATGGCGGTACGATCCAGAACAATGCAGGTTGGGTATCTTATCTCTATCGGAAGTTCGTGACCGAAGGAGACCAGGGCGGTGCGATCAGTAACCGTTTGCATACACCGTTCGCTTTCCCCTTGATCCGCTTTGCCGACGTTCTCTTGATGCTTTCCGAGGCCTACAACGAAGCGGGGCAGTTAGACAAAGCCGTGACCGAATTCAACAAGGTGCGCGCACGTGTCGGCATGCCGGGATTGAACTCCGGTCCCGCATGGATGGTTGTTAGCAATAAAGAACAGATGGCTGAACGGATACGCAAGGAACGTGCTGTTGAGTTTGCCGGGGAAGGTCTTCGTTTCAGCGATTTGCGTCGTTGGGGATATGAGATTGCCCACAAAACGCTCAATAACGTGGATGCTGTCAATATCTATGGCGAGCCGATCTATACCCATTTGTTTACCGAACGTGATATGCTTTGGCCTATCCCTGGTGTGGAACGGGAACGGAATAAGGAGTTGACACAGAATCCGGGTTGGTAGCCTTAATTGATTAAGCAGTTGTGTTAAGTTTGATATAGTAATATGGAGACACAGAGTCGCGGAGCTCTGATTAGTATATAAGAAGGCTTTGTGAACACTGTGTCTCTTTTATTTGGATTATTGAAAGTTCCTCTAACTTATGTGTTTATGAGATTGATTAATTTTGTAGGTTTATTTTTCTTGTTGTTCTCCTTTGTGGTGGAGGGACGGAATCTCCCGGTCCGGCAACTCGGAAAAGAGTTGCGCCAGCATCCCAGGTTGCTTTTCAGCAAGCAAGAGGAACAGCGGGTTCGTGATTTATTTGGAACTGAACCTCTATTAGATAGTTTGCGCGCCAGCCTGATGAGGGAGGCTGAACGTTTGTTGTCGGTTCCTCCCCAGGAAGATCCTCGAAGAAAAATAAAAAACACGAAAGACATATTGCCTGTCAGCCGTGAACAGGTTTACCGGATGGTCAACCTGACTCTGGCCTACCGATTGAGTGGAGACAGACGTTTTGCGGAGAAGGCGGAGAGAGAGTTGATTCATGTTTGCAATTTCTCGGACTGGGACCCTGTTCATTACTTGGATGTGGCGGAAATGACGACGGCTGTAGCCATTGGTTACGACTGGCTGTACGATGTATTGGCCCCTTCGACCAGACAGCTGGTTGTTCATTCGATTAAAACAAAGGCATTGGATCTTGTCGTTGAGGAATATAAAACCGGAAATGCGGATTCTTGGGCGAAACGTGAAACGAATTGGAATGTAGTATGCAATACCGGAATGGTATTGGGTGCTTTGGCCATTGAAGAGCATTATCCGGAATTGGCTAAACATATCATTGGTGAAGCGGTCAGGTATATCCCGAATTGCCTAAAGCATTTTGCACCGGACGGTGTTTGCTATGAGGGGCCCGCTTATTGGGGATATACGAACATGTACCTATCTCTTTTGTTGAAAGCGCTGAATGATAATCTAGGCGAGGACTTTGGGATTTCGGAAATGGTGGGAGTGGACAAAAGCGTCCTGTATTATATGCATAGTACAAGCCCTTCTGGCAAGATATTTAATTTTGCCAATTCCGGCAGTACGGCTCCTGCGGCAGAACCTATTTACTTTTATTTCAGTCGGGCTTTCAACCAGCCGGAAGTAGCGGCATTTTATCGGGATATCTTGTCAAAGACGGTACAGAGCGGGAATTATTTCAGATTCTATTTTCTGTCCATTCTGATGCCTTACCGAAATTGAAGGTGTACGAAGGTATCAATGATATTATCGTGTTCAACGGAAATCGGAATATTCCTAATAGCCTCTATCTGATTTCTAAAACTGGAGATCCGGATATGGCGCACCAGCAGCTGGATATCGGAACCTTTATTGTTGAGACGAACGGGATAAGGTGGACGGACGATTTGGGGAGCGATAATTATAGCCTGCCCGGGTTCTGGGATTACAAGCCGGACGGGCAACGCTGGACATATTTCAGGAACTCGAACTTCAGCCACAATACGCTATCGATTGACCATAGACTGCAAAACTCGGCCGGGACAGGCGAGATTGATCGACTGGATAACAAGGCTACCCAACCTTTTGTCACAATGGATATGAGTACGGCTTATGCCGGACAAAGTCGTTTTGTCTATCGGACATTCCGTATGCTCGACGATGTCCGTATACTGGTTACGGACAGCATAGGGTTACAGAACCCGTCTCAGTCGGTGCAATGGTCCGTAATAACTTCGGCAAACGTCGAATGCAAAGGAAATACTGCCGTTTTCAAGAAAGACGGTAAATCTTTTTCCTTGAAGATTGTTTCACCTGTCGATGCCTTTTTTACGGCAAGGGCGGCAAAAAGAGGAACGGAAGCAGAGAAGCCGATAGAAGGATATACGATTCTATCGGCATCGGTATCAGGTGAGCCTGTACAAGTGATTAAAGTTCTCCTATCGGGAGAATAGAAGAGTAGTTACATTAAAAATAAATAATAATAAATATGGTAAAAGTGAAGTATTTAATGGGCATGGCACTCAGTGTTGCGTTGATTTCCTGCGGGGGGACAGGAGACGGGTTTGTTGGAGAGAACGTAGAGTTTGCCCGTAAACAGATAGGAAAAGAGATTGAACTGATCGAGGCGAGCGGTAAGTTTATGAATCCGACTACGCTGAACTCGGACGGTTCTGTTTATTATTGTAACTTGGCGGATTGGCGCAGTGGTTTTTTCCCCGGTTCGGTTTGGTATTTGTATGAGTTGACAGGAGATAAGAGCCTGTTGCCTCTTGCACAAAAATATACGGAAGCGGTGAAAGATGCCAAAAACATCAAGTGGAACCATGATGTCGGTTTTATGATCTATTGCAGTTTTGGGAACGGTTTGCGTCTGACGGGCGATCCAGAATATAAGGAGGTGATTGTTGAGGCTGCCCGTTCCTTGTCCACCCGCTTCCGTCCGGTGGCAGGGATTATCCAGTCGTGGGATGTGGATAGAGGATGGATTTCGGAAAGGGGTTGGGAGTGCCCGGTGATTATCGATAATATGATGAACCTCGAACTGTTGTTTGCCGCTACACGGTTGTCCGGCGACTCAACTTTCTATAAGGTTGCCGTTTCGCACGTCGACCGCACTATGAAAGAACAATATCGTCCGGATGGCAGTTGCTATCATGTGGTGGATTACAGTATGAAAGACGGTTCCGTACGCAATCGCCATACGGCACAGGGATATGCGCACGAATCGGCGTGGAGCCGTGGACAAGCTTGGGGTATTTACGGTCTGACGCTGTGTTATCGAGAAACCGGAGACCGGAAATATCTCGATCAGGCTTTAAAAGCGGTTCGTTTTATGTTCAATCATAAGAATACGCCTGAAGACCTTGTGTTCTATTGGGATATGGATGCCCCGAACATTCCTAACGATTACCGGGATGCTTCAGCTGCCGCTTGTATCGCCTCCGCTTTGTATGAGATCAGTACGGTGGATGTGCCTGAACCGCAAACGTATAAGGCATATGCCGACCGGATCATGGAAAGTCTGGCTTCTCCGACTTACCGGGCTGAATTGGGAACGAATGGAAACTTCTTGCTGATGCATTGTGTCGGAAGCATTCCGCATAATGGAGAAATAGATGTCCCGTTGAACTATGCCGACTATTACTTCTTGGAGGCTTTGAAGCGGAAACGGGATATCGAGCAGAAGGGCTCCAAAGGCTGCTAATTGCATCTGCAAAACCGGTTCGCGCCACAGGTACAAGTCGGTCCGTATCCGCCGTTTTGTATTTCGTCGCAGTACAGGTCGTACATTTTCATTTTGATTTGGTTGCTGATCCGACGAAATTCATTAGCAATGGATTCGGGCGTGCCTTTCGCACGTGCCGGGTTGTAGAAATTGCTATGTATCAGGTTGCGTACTTTTCCTGTGAAAGCAGGGCTGTTCTCTTCCGCATTTCTGCTGACGGTGATTACATAGTCCCAAGGTTCATCTATATATTCTTCTACAGCTTCTGGTTTATGATGGCTGATATCGATACCGGAGGATGCCAGTGTCTGGACGGCGAGCGGATGCACCTCTATGGCCGGACTGATTCCGGCGGAACAGACTGTGAGTGATTTGTCGAATGATTGCAACCAGCCTTGCGCCATTTGGCTAAGGCAGCTGTTGTCGGAGCAAAGAATCAATATTTTCATCGTTTTCTTTTTATCGTTACGGATGCAAAAATAATAAATGCCGGGCTTTGATGACTTTACAGTAAATTGATTTTGTTTATCGCATGAAAGATATTTTCTATATATGTTCGTTATTGTTTGCTCTGGCAGCTTGTCTCTTGTGAAAAACAGGTAGCCTCTTTTCCTGATCAATGAAGTTGTCGAATCTCTTTTACTGCCGCGTTTGCCCTATGCGTTTGTACTGGCTGGGATGCAGAAGAATTGGGTTAGTATTATATGTGACCGGTTGTTGTTATGCCCAGTCGGGAAAACCTGTATATGTTGTCCGTTATGTACAAACATAAGCGAATCACTGTTGGTGTGGAAATGGTCAACCCGTTTGTCGATAACTACAAGCGGATTAATGAAACCTGGAATTTCCAGTTTGGACGGAACTATCAGAGTGGTGGAAAGAAAATCTGGAATCAGGATACGGATACTGGCGTGATGAATACTTCCAAATAATGAATTTTTGCAGGCCTTGTCTTGTTCTTTTTATTATTTCGGCAATATTTCGTATATTTACAGCCTATTATGGCTTATGAGCAATTACCGCAGAGCCCGGGATGATGCAAAAGATTTGGATAGAGATATATGAGACCAGAAGATATTACTGAACAGGACGAAAACGGAAAAATAAAAGATACGGAAGGACAACTGGCTGCTGATGAAAACAGGAATGAGACTGTCGAAACAGAAGTAAGCCAGGAGACACATTCGGAATATAAGATACCGGGCAAATCGGAAAGCCGGGTGTCTTATCATTTGTCGGGTATGTATCAGGATTGGTTCCTCGATTATGCCTCCTATGTGATTTTGGAGCGTGCCGTTCCGCATATCAACGACGGGCTGAAACCCGTACAACGTCGAATTTTGCACTCAATGAAGCGGTTGGACGACGGACGCTACAACAAGGTGGCGAACATTGTCGGACATACCATGCAATTCCATCCGCACGGCGATGCTTCTATCGGTGATGCACTGGTACAACTCGGACAGAAAGACCTGTTGATCGACTGCCAGGGAAACTGGGGTAATATCCTCACCGGTGACGGTGCTGCGGCTCCGCGTTATATAGAGGCGCGCCTCTCCAAGTTTGCGCTGGAAACGGTCTTCAATCCGAAAACGACTCTCTGGCAACTTTCCTACGACGGACGGAACAAGGAGCCGGTGACGCTTCCCGTCAAGTTCCCTTTGCTGCTGGCGCAAGGTGTGGAAGGTATTGCCGTAGGGCTTTCTTCCAAAATATTGCCGCATAATTTCAACGAACTTTTGGATGCCTCCGTCGCTTATCTGCGGGGGGAAGAGTTTACCCTGTATCCCGATTTCCAGACTGGCGGGTATATTGATGTCTCAAAATATAATGACGGCGAACGTGGAGGTTCCGTAAAAGTACGTGCCAAGATTACGAAACTGGACAACAAGACGCTTGTCATCAGCGAGATCCCTTATGGAAAGACAACCTCTACTTTGATCGAATCGATCCTGAAAGCAAACGATAAGGGAAAGATCAAGATCAAGAAAGTGGATGATAATACGGCTCGTAACGTGGAGATTCTCGTGCATCTGGCTCCGGGTGTATCTTCCGACAAGACGATCGACGCGTTGTATGCTTTCACGGATTGCGAGATCAGCATTTCGCCGAACTGTTGTGTCATTATGGACAACAAGCCGCACTTCCTGACGGTAAGCGATGTGCTGAAACATTCGACTGACGACACGCTGCATCTGCTCCGTACCGAACTGGAGATACAGAAAGGGGAACTGGAAGAATCGCTCTTCTTTGCCTCCCTGGAAAAGATATTCATCGAAGAACGTATTTATAAAGACAAGGAATTTGAGGAGGCGAAAGATATGGACGAGGCGATTGCTCATATCGACCGACGTCTCGATCTGTTCAAACCGCACTTTATCCGCGAAGTGACTCGCGAAGATATCCTGAAACTGATGGAGATTAAGATGGGACGTATCCTCAAGTTTAATACGGACAAGTGTAATGCGACTATTGCCCAATATAAGGAAGATATTGCCAAGATCGACGATCATCTGGCGCATATCGTCGATTATACGGCTGACTGGTTCATGATGCTGAAAGAAAAATACGGCAAGAACTATCCACGTATGACCGAGGTGCGCAACTTCGACACGATCGAGGCGACCAAAGTGGTTGAGGCGAATGAGAAACTGTATATCAACCGTGCCGAAGGATTTATCGGGACAGGTTTGAAGAAGGATGAATTTGTCTGCAACTGTTCCGACATCGACGATATTATTCTTTTCTATCGCAACGGTACATACAAGGTTGTGAAAGTGAGCGAGAAAATGTTCGTCGGAAGGGATATCCTTTACCTGAATGTGTTCAAGCGGAATGATAACCGCACGATCTATAATGTGATCTACCGAGATGGAAAGGTGGGTTATAATTATATCAAGCGTTTTGCCGTAACAGGTGTGACACGTGATAAAGAATATGACATTACCAAGGGAACGGAAGGTTCGCGTATCCTTTATTTCAGCGCCAATACCAATGGCGAAGCCGAGACGGTGAAAGTGATCCTGAAGCCGAAACCCCGCCAGAAGTTGTTGGTGTTCGAAAAGGATTTCAGCACGATCGCGATCAAAGGACGCGGTTCGATGGGGAATATCCTGACAAAGGCTGAAGCAGAAAGGGAGTTCGACACTAGGAGGCCGTATGGTCTGGTTTGACCGTGATGTGTTACGCCTGAATTATGACGGGCGTGGAGAAGAGTTGGGCGAGTTCCAGAGTGACGATCTGATCCTGGTGATCCTTCAGAATGGCGATTTCTATACGACCAATTTCGATTTGAGTAATCATTACGAACCTGATATATTGAATATTGAGAAGTATGATGCGAATAAGGTTTGGACGGCAGCCCTTTACGATGCCGACCAGAAGTATTACTACCTGAAACGTTTCCAGCTGGAGGCTGGAAGCCGCAAGCAGAATTTTCTCGGCGAGAACCCGAAAAGCCGCCTGATGTTGCTTACCGACGAGGCCTATCCGCGAATCGAGGCAGTGTTTGGCGGGCATGACGCTTTCCGTGAACCGCTGGTGTTGGATGCGGAAGAATTCATTGCCGTGAAAGGATTCAAAGCGAAAGGAAAACGTATTTCGACTTTTGATATAGAGACGATCAACGAACTCGATCCCGTCCGTTTTGCTCCGGCGGAACAACCGCAGGAGCAGAATGACGACGATGGAGAGGATCCGGATCTCGATCCGGATGCCGATAAGAGTAACTCGGATATTATTGATGAGATTACCGGGCAAATGAAGCTTTTTTGAGAATGAATAATTAAAAACGAATGATTTAGTGGCAACTGTTAAACGTCAACTATTAATTGTTAATTTCCTCTGCCTTCTCTTCTTTTGCCTCCCTTTCCCGGCAACCTCTCAGGCAGAGGACGTACCCCGCTCGATCAATGAGAGCACTATGGTTGGGATCGGCGGTTATAATTTGAGGGACACCTATTTATCGCCCAGTACGGACATTAATTATACGGGCTGGGTGGCACGGGTCCTCAATGAACGGATGAAGATCGTTCGGTTGGCAGACTATAATGTGTCCCGCCAGCAACTGATCAACGTGGAGCTCGGTTCGACCCGCAACGGCGCGGAGACGGCAAACGAATATGCCGGATTTGTGGACTACAGCCTGGGTTATCATTACCGTTTTCCGCAAGTGCTGTCTGGATTAAAGGTCTTGACCGGGGCATCCGCACGTCTTTCAGGTGGTTTTATCTATAATACGCGTAACAGTAACAATCCGGTTTCCGGCAAGGCGGATTTCGACTTGAATCTGTCAGCCATGGCGATCTATAATTTCAGGATCAAGGATTTTCCGCTCACGCTCCGTTATCAGGCGGAGATACCGTTTGCCGGTGTGCTCTTCTCAGTGCATAAAGGCGAACCCTATTATTTCCTGACGCAAGGCAGTGCGGACGGGGTTGTGCGATTCAGTTCGTTCCATAATAAGTTTGCGATGAAGAATTATTTCACGCTCGACATTCCGGTATCGAGCTTTACGGTCCGTGTCGGTTACCTGAACAGTATGTACCGGACGGATGTGAACAGCATCAAGACGCATGTCCTTTCCAATTCGTTTATGATCGGACTTGTGAAAGAGTTTGTTTCTTTCGGAGGCAAACGGTTGAAGGGCGAGCGATATCGGTACAAAAGCGCATACTATTAAAGATTTATGATTTATGAAGCCTTTCTTCTTTTTCCTCTGTTTTCTCTTTCTCTTCGGTTGCGAGAAAGCGACAAAATATAACTCGTCTCCTCGTGATAATTTCGAGGTGCTTTGGCGTATCATGGACGAGAATTACTGCTTCTTTGCCTTCAAGGATGTGGACTGGGACGATGTGTATGACCGCTATAATCTGCTTGTTAAAGACACGATGAACCAGTACGAATTGTTTGATATCCTCGGAAAAATGCTTGCCGAGGTGAAAGACGGACATACCAATCTGATCTCTTCTTTCGATATGTCCCGTTACTGGGCTTGGTATGAAGATTATCCGGCTAACTTCTATAAAGAAATACAGGACAATTATCTTGGTACGGACTACAAGATTGCCGGGGGAATGAAGTATAAGCGTCTGGCGGACGATCAGATTGGATATGTCTATTACGGTAGTTTTTCAAGTGGCGTGGGTGAAAACAACCTCGATTATATGTTTGCGCATTTCAAGGAATGCAAAGGGTTGATATTCGATGTGCGCGACAATGGGGGCGGTTCCATGCTTTATTCCGACCGTATCGCCTCGCGTTTCCTTGAAGAAAGGATTCTGACGGGTTACACGCAATATAAGAAAGGAAACGGGCATAACGATTTTACCCAGCCCAATCCGGTCTATCTTTCCCCGTCTGACCGCACTCGTTGGTTGCGCCCGGTCATCGTCTTGACCAACCGGCATTCCTACAGCGCTACGAACGATTTTGTCAATGTGATGCGTCTCCTTCCGCAAGTCACGGTCATGGGTGACCGTACGGGAGGTGGCAGCGGCCTGCCTTTCAGTTCGGAATTGCCGAACGGATGGAGTGTCCGTTTCTCAGCTTGTCCAATCTTGGATGTGAACAAACAGCACACGGAGTTCGGAATCGATCCCGACACCGCGGTAGCCATTACGGGCGAGGACATCATGAAAGGACGGGACACGATTATAGAGGCGGCGATAGGGTTGTTGCTGGCAAAGGGGGATTCGGCCATCTCATACTAAACTGGCGTGAAAACGAAAATTCATTTAAATCCTATGGCAACATTTGCATATTAACAGAATTTGTTTACCTTTGCAAACGCAATGCGGCTGTGGTGTAATTGGTAGCCACGTCAGACTTAGGATCTGATGCTTCA
>OGGS01002038.1_pt1 | contig 12112 bp, 9 predicted proteins | sample 1571281 | NCBI WGS metagenome assembly OGGS01 (sample SAMEA2582042, study PRJEB24529) | metagenome | biome: Human gut stool | place: China | collected 2011 | reverse complement strand
GCGATGCAGTGCTGCACGCCATCCAGTGCCTGCCGGATAAATGCCACACGGCGGGAATATCTGTCCACGGAAGATATTAAGACACTGATCCTCAGGGCGGTGAATGATAAAGAAAAAGGAATGGGTGCTTACGATGCAGTCATTGAGGAAGAGGCACTGGATTTTCTTGCGGACGTGGCAAACGGAGACGCAAGAGCAGCGCTCACAGCAATTGAACTTGGCATTCTGACAACGGAGCGGAGTGATGATGGAAAAATCCATATCACACTTGAGGTTGCCAGTGAATGTATCCAGAAACGTGTGGTGCGCTATGATAAAACAGGAGATAACCATTACGATACAGTCTCTGCGTTTATCAAAAGCATGCGCGGCTCTGACCCGGATGCAGCAGTTTATTATCTTGCCAGAATGCTTTATGCGGGGGAAGATATTAAGTTCATCGCAAGAAGGATTATGATCTGCGCAGCGGAGGATGTGAGCAATGCCGATCCGATGGCACTCGTTGTCGCAACATCGGCAGCACAGGCAGTTGAGCGTATCGGTATGCCGGAGGCACAGATTATTTTGTCGCAGGCGGTCACGTATGTGGCAAGTGCGCCAAAGAGCAACTCGGCAGTCAATGCGATCTTCGATGCGATGGAAGCAGTAAAGAATACGAAAACAGCGCCGATCCCGGTTCATTTACAGGATGCACACTATAAGTCATCCGGAAAACTGGGGCATGGTGTTGGATATAAATATGCACATGATTATCCGGATCATTATGTGGAGCAGCAATATCTGCCGGACGGACTGACAGACCGGAAGTTCTACGTTCCGGGTGAGAACGGCTACGAGAAGAAGATCCGTGAATATTTCAAAAAGATCAAGGGTGAGCCAGAAGAGGAGTAAGAGAACATTCCGGGCATGAGATGATCTCTGTTTCACAGGCTGATGAGCAGAGCACATTTTTCCGGTATTGGATCTTTACATATATTAAAAAGCAGGAGGAATTAGAGATGAAGTCCTACGAGGAAATGACAAAAGAAGAGTTATTGAAAGAGAAGGAAGGATTGGAAGCGGAATACAAAAAATTCCAGCAGAGAGGCTTAAAACTTGATATGTCCAGAGGTAAGCCATCCCAGGAACAGTTAGACCTTTCGATGGGAATGATGGATGTACTGACTTCCGGTGTTGATCTGACCTGTGATGATGGTACAGACTGCAGAAACTATGGTGTGCTGGACGGTATCAGTGAAGCAAAACAGCTTATCGGTGATATGATCGAGTGTAATCCGGACAATATCATCATTTATGGTAACTCAAGCCTTAACATTATGTATGACACCATCTCCCGTTCCATGACGCACGGTGTAATGGGAAATACGCCATGGTGCAAATTAGATAAAGTAAAATTTTTGTGCCCGGTACCGGGATATGACAGACATTTTGCGATCACAGAATATTTCGGCATTGAGATGATCAACGTACCAATGCTTCCGACCGGACCGGATATGGATATGGTGGAAGATCTTGTGAGCAAAGATGAGGCGATCAAAGGTATCTGGTGTGTGCCAAAATATTCCAATCCACAGGGAATCACTTATTCGGATGAGACGGTCCGCCGTTTTGCAAGATTAAAACCGGCAGCAAAAGATTTCCGTATTTACTGGGATAACGCATACTGCGTGCATCATTTATATGATATTAACCAGGATCATCTGATCGAGATTTTAAAAGAATGCAAGAGAGCAGGAAACCCGGATATGGTTTACAAATTCTGTTCTACAAGCAAGATCACATTCCCTGGTTCCGGTGTGGCAGCAATCGCAACTTCTGCCAACAACTTAGAGGATATCAAGAAACAGTTGAAGATCCAGACCATCGGTCATGATAAGGTAAACCAGCTGCGCCATGTCCGTTTCTTCAAAGATATCCACGGAATCACAGAGCATATGCGCAAACACGCAGATTCTCTCCGTCCAAAATTTGAAATGATCTTGGATACATTTGAAAGAGAGTTAAAAGGACTCGGAGCCGGAAGCTGGTACAGCCCGAAGGGTGGATACTTCATCACATATGAGACACTGGATGGATGTGCAAAAAATGTTGTGGCAAAAGCAAAAAAAGCAGGGGTTGTGATGACTCCGGCGGGTGCGCCTTTCCCATATGGAAAAGATCCGCATGATTCTGTCATCCGTATCTCACCATCCTATCCAAGCTTGGAAGATCTTACGACTGCGATCGACATCTTTGTTGTCTGCGTCAAGCTCGCAAGCATTGAGAAACTTTTAGGAGAATAATAGTAAGTTTTTAACCGCTGAAAAGCAAAAGAAAAAGACCTGCGTGTACAATGTCATAATGTTCGCATGACATAGGTACACGCAGGTCTTTTTTATGAATTATGCCTCAGTGGAAGCATCCTCTGTTCCGTTTTTCCATTTGTTGAATTTCTCGACAACTGCGTCGTAGGTTCTCTGGGAAATATCCGGAAGTTTATCTCCCCATGCTTTGGTTGCCTGTTCGAAACCTTTCTTGAAAGCTTCTAACATAGCGTCTGCCTTGTCAGGATCATCACCGGATAAAGCTTTTGCAAAATCAAGAATACGGTCAGAAGTCTGCTCTACACCCCAGTAACCGTCGTCCGCGATATCTGCCTGTGCCTGTGCTTTCACATCGGCTGATACGGTAAAATCACCTTTTGCAAGGAATTTCCACATATCATCTGCGGTGCCGATCGCAACACCCTGCTTGGTCATCATCTGCTCAACAATGCTGCGGAGCTGTGCAGTGCGCTGCTCTGCGTCAGCTTTTAACTTTGCAACGATCGCTGCGTTGTCGGCCTTGCTTGTTGTTTTATTGGAAGCCTTGTCTGTCCTGGAGTCAGAACTCTTCTCATAAATGACACCGGAAGCTGTCTTGGAAGAATCTGCCTTTTTCGTTGTCTCGGATGTCTTTTCTGCTGTTTTTGTTGTTGTCTGTGTAGATGCTGCTGCGGCAGCAGTCACAGTGTTAATGGAATTGATTGCCATATGATCCTCCTTGTCTGGCGAAGCTGGATGCATTTGTTTTTACAGAAAACAAAATGTTCAGCCACCTGAATGAATAGTTATTAACCTTCCATGGTTCTGTTAATTATATCGGACCGGCAAAGAAAAAAGTTTAGTGCCGATTGACCTTTTGGACATAAAATGATAAGATACTAATTGTATACAAAAAACATAAAAAAAACAAGTTTTATTTTAAGTACAATCAATGTGTGTTAGCGACGATTTTGGTAAGGAGAAACTAACCGATGAAGGATATTTCAGTAAAGGCGCTGGCTAAGATTAATCTTGGGCTGGATGTGGTACGAAAAAGAGAGGATGGTTATCATGAGGTCCGCATGGTGATGCAGACCATTCATTTGTTTGACCGGCTGGAGATCTCGAAGAATACTTCCGGTGAGATCACGATGGAAACGAATCTTTCTTTTTTGCCGACGAATGAGAACAATCTTGTCTATAAAGCGGCAAAGCTTTTGCAGGATGAGTTTGCGATAAAAGATGGCGTGCATGTATGGCTACACAAGTATATTCCGGTAGCTGCCGGGATGGCAGGGGGAAGCACGGACGCAGCGGCAGTGTTATATGGTATGAACCAGATTTTTGATCTGGGTCTGACAAGGGAAGAACTGATGGAGCGCGGTGTGAAGATCGGCGCAGATGTTCCGTACTGCATTATGCGCGGAACGGCTTTGGCAGAGGGCATAGGAGAGAAGCTTTCGAAGCTTCCGCCGATGGTGAAATGTCCTGTTTTGATCGCAAAACCGCAGATCAGTGTTTCTACTAAGTTCGTCTATGAGAATCTGAAGTTAGGCTCTGATATGGTACACCCGGATATTGACCGGCTTGTGGCAGATATCAGAGAGAAAGATTTATATAAAATTGCAGCAGATATGGGAAATGTCTTAGAGACAGTGACAATCCCGGCTTATCCTGTGATCGCAGACATCAAAGATCACATGATGGAGCATGGTGCTGTGAATGCCATGATGAGTGGCAGTGGTCCGACGGTTTTCGGTCTTTTTGACAAGGAAGCAGTGGCAGTAGAGGCATACGAGGCGATGAAAGCCTCCGGTCTTGCAAAACAGGTATATTTAACGAGTATTTATAATAACGCGCGTAAGTAGAAAGGCATGGTATCAAAGATGACAGAAGATTTAACATTGAATATGGATGCGTATCTTCCGCTGAGAGATGTTGTGTTTAACACGTTAAGAGAGGCTATTTTGAAAGGGGAACTGAAACCGGGCGAACGGTTGATGGAACTGCAGCTTGCGGCAAAACTTGGTGTCAGCCGTACACCGATCCGTGAGGCGATCCGTATGCTTGAGCAGGAGGGACTTGCCGTTACGATCCCAAGAAAAGGCGCAGAGGTTGCAAAAATGACGGAGAAGGATATGGAAGATGTCCTTCAGATCCGTGAAGCGTTGGACGAGCTTGCAGCTAAAATCGCATGCGAACAGATTTCTGAGGAGCAGTTAGAGGAATTGGTTGCGACCATGCATGAGTTTGAGGAATCCACTAAGACGGATAATGTGAAAAAAATCGCAGAGGCAGATGTGAAGTTTCACGATATTATTTATCAGTCAACCGGAAACCCGAAGCTTGTGAACATGCTCAATAATCTCCGTGAGCAGATGTACCGTTATCGTGTAGAATATCTGAAGGATGAGAATAATTACCCGACGCTCATGAAGGAACACAAAGACATCGTGGAGGGATTAGTCCGCAAAAATAAAATGCAGGTGACAGAGACAATGCACCAGCATGTGAAGAATCAGGCAGTCGCAGTTAAAGCTATGATCCAGGAGCAGGAATAAGAAGTGACCGCCCGGAGGACTGGAAAACTGCATAAAAAATGGAAAACCGTACAGACTAGAAAGAGGATAAGCATTTGCTTATCCTCTTTCGTATTTTTTTAAAACAATTAAGCGGCAAAACTCCAATCTTCACTGTGAATATTATGAAAAATGAACAAAATTTTCGAAGACACGCTTTCGCTACGTGTCGCTCGCAGCGGTACTAAGAAGCCAGTCACAACATAGCGTTGTTCCTGCCTTCTAAGGACCAATCGAACTTGTTCGATTTTGGCTCACCCAGTGTCTTCTCAAGCTTTTGTTCATCTTTCATAATTATTTACTGTATTTGGGAGTTTTGCTGGCAGTTTTTTTAATAGAAGAAACAAATAGAAAGGAAACAAACTGCAAATGTCGGAGAATAGTAAGCGTCCGGTGTCGACGGATTTAACGCAAAATATAGAGGAAATGGAATTTTATTTTCATGACTGTGCGGACATCAAAAAGAAGCAGATGAAGCTTGGCAGGAATCAGGATACCGCCTGCTATCTGACCTTTATTGAAGTGTCCGTGGACATGGGAACGTCCGCACTCGGAGAGACTTTAAAATACTTAAATGGACTGACAAGGGATGAGATTCTTTGTACACTGCAGGAAAATGCGCTTGGAATTTCGGATGCAACATATTTTTCGACCATTGAGGAGGCTGTGAGCGGCCTGCTCACCGGGGAGGCAATCCTTTTTGTGGACGGTTTTGACCGGGCAGTAAAAATACCGGATGACGGTTATCCGAATATGGGGATCACAGAGGTGGATTCCGAAAAAGTAATCCGCGGTTCTAACGAAGGTTTCTGCGACTCTGTGAAGCAGAATGCGGCGCTGATCCGGAAAAGGATCCGCTCGCCCCGTGTGAAAGTGAGGGGACTGAAGGCCGGGATCAGATCGAACACGAACGTCTACCTTGTGTATGTGGAAGACCTTGCAAACCCGGGACTTGTAAAAGAAATTGAAAAGAGGCTGCAGGATTTTACAATCGATGGGATATTAGACAGCGGAATGTTAGAACAGCTGGCAGAGAAAAAATGGTATTCGCCATTTCCACAGTTTCAGACAACGCAGCGTCCTGACCGGGCGGCCATGGCGGTATTAGAGGGCAGAGTGATCGTGATGTGCGATAATTCGCCGATCGGACTGATACTGCCGACGGACTACAATTCATTTATCCGCACCAGTGACGATTATTACAGCCGCTTTGAGATTGCGACTTTCGGGCGGATCCTGCGTTATCTGGCATCCTTTTTTGCAATGACGCTGCCGGGATTTTATCTTGCGGTGACTAATTTTCATACACAGATACTCCCAACCACACTACTTTTGTCGTTTGCCGAGGCGAGGCAGGGTGTCCCCTTTCCGGCAGTCGTGGAAGTGCTTATCATGGAATTGTCGTTTGAACTTTTGCGGGAGGCGGGCGTGCGGCTTCCCGGTGCGATGGGAAATACCATCGGGATCGTGGGCGGTCTGATCATCGGACAGGCAGCAGTCGAGGCAAATCTGGTCAGCCCGATCGTGGTGATTGTCATCTCTTTTACTGCGCTATGTTCTTTTGCAATACCGAACGAAGAATTTGCCACAGCCTTCCGTATCCTGAAATTCTTTTTTATTGCGGTCTGTGCGTGGCTTGGCTACTTTGGCATGCTCCTCGGACTGCTTGCGGTGCTCACCCATCTGTCGCATCTGACAAGCTTTGGTATTCCATATCTCATGCCATTCGTGGGTGCAGATCTGAATGACTATGAGGATGAGCGGGATTTTATCTGGCGGCAGCCTTTCCGGAAACTGCGCAAACGTCCGATTTATGCAAATCCGAAAGAGCGGACAAAGCTGACGTTTTCAAAGAAGAGATAGGTTGAGAAAAGTTTTTATCTTAAGATAAATGGAAATCTGATGAAAAAATGCGCAGATGTTAGAAGAGATAGGGGGAAGTATGTTCTCAGAAAACAATCAAATTTCAGGCAGACAGGTGTTCCGCCTTCTGACGTATGACTTTCTTGGAATGGGGACGCTGCTACTGCCGACAATGCTTGCAGATACGGCAGGGCGCGACGGGATTTTTTGCATTCTGGCGGGGATTTTGTCCACATTTTTGTACTTGAAATTATTGAGATATCTGTTGAAAGGCATGAAAACAAGTTATCCCGACTTTTTGAAGCAGAAGTGTGGAAAAGTATGCGGTTATGTGCTCTGGGGCGGATATTTTCTGTATTTTATCCTTATGGCTTCGTACACGGCGTATCTGTTTTCCACGCTGATGTTAAATGGTCTTGTGGAAAACGTCAGCTTTTATCTGGTGCTGTTGTTGATATTACTGCTCGCATTTTATGGAATGGCAGGTGGGATCGAGGGCAGGGCAAGAGTGTACGAGATACTGTTCTGGTTTCTGATGATGCCGCTTTTTCTGATGTTATTTGCGGCGTGCAGGGAGGTGAAGCCAGCCTACTGGAGCCCGGTTTTTGTGGCGGATGGAAAAGAAATGTTAAACGGAAGTTATTATGTATTTTTCTGCTATTCCATGGTGTCAATCGTACTTTTTTTGAAAGAATATGTTGCGGATCGCAGGAAATGCGTTGGCGCAGCAGAAAAAGCGGTCTGGTTTTCCGGCGGAGTATTTGCTGTGCTGTATCTGATCCTGATCGGGCTGTTTGGTGCGGAGGCACTGGCTCAGATGAAATTTCCGGCGGTCACGATGATGAGCAGGGTGCAGATTACCGGGGGATTTCTGAAAAGGACGGATGCTTTTATGTTCAGCATCTGGTTCTTTACGCTGTATGCGATGCTAAACAGCATGGTTTTTTACAGTGGAAATCTGGCTGAAAAAGTGATCCGTGACTGCGGCGGTTATCTGGAAGGGAAAAAAAGGATGCTGCCGTATCTCATTCTGCTTCTTCTGGTGTATGGCGTGGCGGTTCTGTTCTACAGAAACCAGCAGATTTTAGACAGTGTGACATTCCTGCTGTGGAAAATCGGAACACCTTTTGTCGTCTGCGTGCCGGTACTGTTGTGTCTGACCGGAGAGAGAAAAAAACATAATAAAAAAGTGCGTGTGCTGGTGCTGGTATGTTTTTTGTTTGGATGTCTTTTCTTACAGGGGTGTAATGTCGCAGAACTTGAGGATAAGGCATTCCCGGTTCTTTTGAATATCAGAGATCAGGACGATTTCCAAAATGTGTGGCTGAATCATGAGTATGCAGGAAACAAAGAGGTGGATTACAACCATTTGAAAGTGGTGCTCATTGAGAGGTCTTTTCTGGAAAAAGAGGCGGAAGTGGAAGATATGCTATCCATGCTGGAGCAGGAAAAAGAGGTTCCGTGGAACGCTTATGTGATGACGACGGAAAGCTGTGACCGTCTGGCGCAGACAGAGGGAGAACTTGATGTGCTGCTTGGAAATTATCTGGAAGAACTGCTGGAAAACACATCGGGCATTGACCAGAAAGCGTATCCGACGCTTGGCATGCTCTATGAGGAGCGCACTAATCACTTAGAGACACTTTATATTCCCTTTGTGGATATAGAGGGGGAGCAGTCCGGGGCAGTGGAGGATGATACCGAGAAACCGCAGATTACAGCCTACGAAGTCTGGAAACGTGGAAGGGCGGCAGGGCTTGTCGATACGGATACTGCGCGTGCAGCATTCTTCACGCAGAACTTTGCGGATGATTACACCTTACAACTTGCACCGGAACTGTATGTGAAAGTGGATGCAGCTTCCTGCCGAGTCAAAGAAACGGAAAAAATCGGTGCCGGAGGTCTGACAGAGCAGATTGTCACAGTGACCGTGACCGGAGAAGGCGAAATCTTAAGCGGCACAGTTTCTGCAAGTGAAAAAGAGCAGCTTCTCAACACCCGGATGGAGGATTACCTGAATGCGATTGCCACACATGCACTTGATAAAGAAATTGATATCACAAACAGTTACCGGAATCTCGGCGCCGATAACCGCACATGGTATTTTAAGTATCAAAACACTCCTGCCGCTTATGAGAAAGACATAAAAATCCAATATCTGGTAAAAATAAACTGGAAATCGGAATAAATGCAAAGTATTCGGGAATCATTGAGGATAGAAGGTCGATGAGCGAAACTCGAATTTAGGTTATGAAGATTGCGAAAAATGAACAAAAATATTCAAGACACGCTCCCGCTATGTGTCCCTCGCAGCGGTACGATATTTCTGTTTATTTTTCGCAATATAACATATTCTATGAGCGAGTTTCGCACTTATCTATTTTAGCATAGACAATTGCGAAACTCATGAAAATCTAAATTGAACAATTGAAAGAAGAGTAGGATGAGTTTCGTAAACGCCTAATATTTTGGCAAGTGAAAAGGAGATTTGAATTATGGCAAGAAAATGGATCGGATACATAGGAGTTGGAAGTCTGATGTGCGCTGCATTGGGATGCGGTATTTTGTATACAAGACAGGCGAGACTGCAGCAGGCGATTTCGGACAAAGTACTGCGGTTTCATGTGCTGGCGAACAGCGACAGCGAGGCGGATCAGAACTTAAAACTTGCAGTGCGTGATGCGGTGGGAAGTTTTATGCAGGAAAAACTGGCAGCTGTGGAAAATCTGGAAGAATGTGAGCTGGTTGTGCGCCAGAGCCTCGGTGAAATTGAGGAAGCCGCGGCAGAGATAATCGCAGAAAACGGTTATGACTATGATGTGACAGCGGAGCTGGAACACACTTCGTTTCCGGTAAAAAATTATGGAAGCTACACATTTCCAGCGGGAGATTACGAGGCACTCCGTATTGTGATCGGAGAAGGAAACGGACATAACTGGTGGTGTGTGATGTATCCTAACATGTGTTTTTCAGACAGCATGTATGAGGTGGTCGATAATGAAGCAGGAGAAAAGCTGCGTGAGGTACTGACCACAGAAGAGTATGAGAAGGTGCTGGCAGAAGGAGACTATCAGGTCAGAATGAAATATTTTTCGTGGCTGAATCCGTATCTGGAGAAGCTGGCTGAAAACTAAAATAAAGCAGCATACTTATAAGAAAACAATGTTTCAAAAAGCTTACGCTTGCTAAATTATAAGAAACACGCTAATATATGGCTTGAAAAGACAATGACGAGAAACAGAAAAGAGGTTTACATAAATGACAAAAGATGTACTTGTGAAAATCAGTGGTTTACAGTTTGCAGAAGATCAGGATAACGGTCCGGTGGAGATTATCACAACCGGAAACTACTATAAGAAAAATGGAAAGCACTATATTCTGTATGATGAAGTGCAGGAAGGCTTTGACGGCGTGACGAAAAGCGTTATCAAAGTAAATGATGATTTTCTGGATGTCACCAAAAAGGGTGTGACCAATGTGCATATGATGTTTGAGAAAAACAAGAAAAATATGTCATACTACAACACACCGTTTGGAAATCTGCTGGTCGGAATCAACGCCACAGACGTGAAAGTGAATGAGACAGAAGACAACATTGACATCAAGGTCGATTATAAGCTGGAAGTCAATTATGAACATCTGGCAGAGTGCAGCATTTCCATGAATATCATGTCGAAGGATACGAAGGATTTTAGGATATAAGGAGTGCAAATGAGAAGAATGCATTTATGCATTCGGCGAACGATGAATGTCAATCATGTGCCGTTTTTGCACATGATATGATAATCGTGAAGTTGAGGTAGTATATTATGAAAAATTGTAAAATGGCATTCACAATCGGTCTGGTGTTTGCAGTAATGATGTTGGTTGCAGCCTGCACAGACAGCAACAAATCAGACGATAGTATATTTGACTATGAAAAGTTGGATGTTGATGAATATGTGTATCCTTCTGATTTTGAACTTGGAGATGATTTGAGGGGCGCAATTACAGAATTGGCATGCTGCTATCATGATTTTGATGAAACTGTTATAGATGGAGAAGATTGGAAAAATATATTTCTGGCTAGATTTATACAAAATTCCAGATATTCTTTCAAATATATGGATGAACAGGAAACAAAAAACAATGGTTTTATCTCACAGGAACAGGTGGAATATATTCAATATTCGCTCACGGGTAAGAAACTGGATTTTTCAGATTATATGGACGAAAAAATTGATGTACAAGATACAACAAGTGGCATGAATTTTGGGAATATCACAGACTATGAGTATGAAATTCATAATGGTGAAATTGTATTGAGTGCAGATATGCAATTACAGAGTGATGGCACAAATAACAAAAAAAAAGAAAAACTAACGGTTTATCTGATAAAAAATCCGTATAGCTGTTTCGATGGATATAGCATAAGAAAACTTATTTCTGAGGATGTGACAGAAAATATAAAGGCGGATGGAAAAGAGCATGTTTTTTATGCAGCGGATGCAGGAGTTGAAGAGGATAATGTGTTTGCTCTTGAATTTTTGTATGCAGAGGACAATTTACAATATGGACATTTTGTTTATGTTGATTTGAGTGAAAATAAGAAACTGGCAGAGTACATCAGAAATAATTCAGGAAGCGACTTCAAGGTAACCTATATCTTGAATGATACGCAGGATGATGTTATAGAAAGAGTCACACCAACAGAAATTGTAGTTCATACAGAAACGACAGATAATACAGAGAAACACATACAGGATTTTGAAAAATTATCAGAAATGATTGGAACATATCATTATACTTCTGATTATGGAACAGGTCGATTAATGATTGAAGCGACAGAGGATGGCATTGATATTTCTGATTATGAATCGGAGGACACCTATAGATTTCTGGCAAATGAAACAAATGTAAAAAATGAAGAGGAAAACAAAGTATATCTGGAATACCCGGCACAGGTGTATGAAGATGATACGGTTATTTTTGAGTATTACATTTTAGAAAAAGCTAGTGATGGAATTGATGTGTATTATAGTCCATCTTCTTTTGACGAAGCTGAATTATTGTACCATGCTGTCAGGGAAAACTAAAAGAGGATTGCGAGATATCATATGATAGGTTATATTTTATTCAAATCAATTTTAACAAAACCAATTTGAATAAAAATAAACTAAATTTGCAGAAAGGTGATTTCTATGTTTATTGGCAGAGAAAGAGAGTTAGCATCCTTAAAAGAATTCTATGAAAAAGACAGAATTGACGGATGAGGATGTTTTGCTGCTTACATTGGATTCACTTTATGGATGAGACAGAAGATAGCATTGATGTCAAGGTAAATTATAAGCGGAAAGTCAATTATGAACATCTGGCAGAGTGCAGCATTTCCATGAATATCATGTCGAA
>OGGS01002037.1_pt1 | contig 12114 bp, 8 predicted proteins | sample 1571281 | NCBI WGS metagenome assembly OGGS01 (sample SAMEA2582042, study PRJEB24529) | metagenome | biome: Human gut stool | place: China | collected 2011 | reverse complement strand
TTAATGTCGAGACGTCTGCCGACAATTCGACTACCCTGAATCTCGGCGGAGTCGCCGGCTATATCGATTCCGAATCACCGTTGTCGTCGCTCACCAATACGGGCGCCATCACAGCCGATCTGGTAGCGAACTTCACCGCGTTCGCCATCGGCGGCATCTCGGGTTCGACCGAGTGCGGAATCTCCGACTCGAAAAACTCGGGAACCCTGATGATCAATAACGGCATCCTGCTCAAAAACACGTCGAGCAGGATCGGCTTCGGCGGTATCGCCGGCCGCAATGTAGCCGGCGACCTCAACACCTACTCGGGCTGCGTGAACGACGGCGAGGTGGGAATCAGCACCAAATCGAACGACTTCAACATCCTTCCCGCATTCACGGGAGGCATTCTGGGCTATACCGAGATGCCCGTAGCGGTGAAAGGCTGTGAAAACAACGGTTATGTGAACTCCTCAGGCGCCAATAACAAATACGACGGCCTGTTTTCGGCAGCAGGTGGCATCGTCGGCGCCATTGTCGAGACGGTAGCTGAGGTGGCCGATTGCATCGTCTCGGTCGATATCCGCAACTATGCCTACAACCGCAACATCGATATGGATCCGTTTAAGATGTGCCACTGCGGCGGTATCGTCGGCTGTGCCGTAGGCGAAAGCCAGTCGAACATCGTGAAGATTTCGAACTGCTCGAACTCGGGTGCGCTTGAAAACAAGCGTTCGACTGCAGCGGGCATCGTCGGTTTCGCCAAGTATGCGGCCGTGTCGGATTGCCGTTTCACCGGCAGCGTGGTTGGCAGCGGTCCCCACTTTGCGGCGGGTATAGCAGGCTGCCTGAGTGATGCCTCGGTGACCGACTGCATCGTGAAATCGCCGGATATTTACAGTCACAGTAGTTTGGGCTTCAACAGCATCAACCATTTTCCGGCAGCGGGAATCGTCGGATACCTATACGGCAAGTCATCGGTTTCGAGGTGCAAGGCTTTCGCCACCTTGATCCAGAATGTAGGTTCGACTGCCAACGAACAGATGCATGTGGGTATGGGATTGATCGCGGGCATTTCGACGGCAGGTTCGACCATCAGCGACTGCGGTGTGGGCGGAACGCTCAATACGGGGTCGGCAGGCAAGGTTCAGAATGTGATCATGACGGTTACGTCCGACAATTTCGGCAATTGCATCGTCGGCGACGGCAATGTCACGCCGAGCGGGTGTTACTACTGGAACGGACAGGAGTAAACGGATGCTGGAAATGCAAGAAACAGATTCTACTAACCAAAACTTTATATGATGAACAAAATCAAGAAGGGATACCATTCTCCCGAAATCGAATGGTGGTCGGTGTCCATCGAGGCTGGATTCGCCGCGAGCGAAGGAGAGTGGGAACTTTCGCCCGAGGAGTTGCAGGAGATCGAAGAGATAGAGAGCGAATGGTAATCGGAAGTCGAACTACAAATGAACTGAGTGTCATGAAAAAGATTTTTGCGGTATTGGGCTTGGCAGCCGTGACGATGGGTTCGTGCACCACCGATATTTCGGAAGATGTTACGAATGCCCGCGGAACGACCGAACTGACCGCCGCCCTCGAAGGTACACGTACTCATCTCGGTGACAAAGACGGAAATACGGGCCTGTACAAGGTCTACTGGTCCAACGGCGACTGCATCGCCGTCAACGGTCGTCAGAGCGACGCGCTCTCGAATGTCGAGGAGGGTACGGCTTCCGCGGCGTTCTTTGTGAACGGGACTGTTAATCCTCCCTATGACGTGATCTATCCCGCCTCGGCGTATGTCGATGGCAAGGTCCTACTGCCTGCGGTGCAGAACCGCAACGGAGCGTCGTTTGCCGAAGGGGCGGCCGTGTTGGTGGGACGCGGCCAGACGCCGTCGGTCGTGCTGAAAAACGCATGCGGTTTCGTCAAGATCCGGTTGACGAAGGGTACCGAGGGCTGCGATGCCGTGGATCGCATCCGGTTCTACGGCAATTCGCACGAGCCCCTGTGCGGCGAGTTCGATATCGATTATACCGCGTCGGCACTGGTGATCCCCGATGCGGAGGTCGAGGAGTCCCGCCAGAGCGTGATACTCGCGTGCGGCGAAGGGATAACCCTCGATGCCGATGCCGAAGCGTTCGTCGTGGCGGTTCCGGCGCAGACCTTCGCTGCGGGTTTCACGGTCGAGATCGTCGATCCCGAAGGTCACCTCATGCGTATGAGGAGTGACAAGGAGCAGGTCGTCTCTGCCGGCAAGATGCTGGCGATGCCTGCCGTGGCGTTCGCTCCGACCGAAACGGTGGCCGAGACTGAGATTCGCAGTGCCGCCGACATGCTCGCACTCGCTGAAAATGTCCGCAACGGCATCCTCGGTGGTTCGTACTATCTGGCGGGAGACATCGATATGGCTGAGGTTTCGGACTGGAAAGGTATCGGAGTCGGGGATCTTAACAATGCGTTCAACGGCACGTTCGACGGGCGCGGATTCTCGATCAAGAACCTCAAATCGGCATGGCCTCTCTTCAACTTCACGCTCGGCGAATCGGTGATCAAGAATGTCACGATCGACGCTTCGTGCGAGTTTGCGAATACCCTGTCGCCCGACGACAAAATAAGTCTCGGTGCATTGGTCGGCATGGGGCGCGGTGTGGTCGAGGATTGCGTGAACAATGCCAAAGTATCTTATGCGGGTACGAGCGGCTTCGACATCTATGTCGGTGGACTGGTAGGTCGTATCTACCGCACGGGACGTATCAGCGGCTGCGTGAACAACGGCGATGTGTCGGCTGCCGCTCAGGCGTCCGGGAAGGTCGTATGCGCCGGCGGAGTTCTCGGTACGTTCGATCGCAGCGATGATGCGGGGGATACCGCCGAAGTTCACTCGAATACCAACAACGGTACGGTTACCAACTCTTCGGACGTCAAGACCCTCTGCGTCGGCGGCGTCGTGGGCCGTTCATCGAACGGCACCTGTGTAATCAGGGACTGCATCAACAAGGGCACGGTCGTCTCCAACAGCACGGCTGTGAACAAAGTCCAGGCCAACCGTTCGAATTTCGTCGGCGGCGTGTCGGGGCAGAACAGCGGTTCGATCTCGGGTTGTACCAACCATGGCGACGTCAGCTCGACGTCGTACTACTGGGAGACGCGTATCGGCGGTGTAGCCGGAACGGTTTTCGGCGGCCAGCGCATCAGCGGCTGCACCAACGAGACCGAAGCCACGGTTACTACCAAGTATGAGCGCAAGTTCAACTCCGAAAACGCCGCTGTCGTCGATCAGGAGCATCTGGGCGGCGTGATCGGCCAATGCGAGGGCAGCATCGTCGACTGCACGAACAGGGGTACGGTCGATCAGGCTTCCGATCCGCGTACCGTCAATGCCGGCGGCATTTGCGGATTCGTACGAAATGCTGCCGAGTCGCTCTCGGGCAACGCGAACGAAGGAGAGGTCCGTATCGGCGGTGCGGTTACGCTCGCCACGGTCGGCGGCGTTTACGGTTCGTTCGGCAAGGCACAGACGGTTGCCGATGCGGCGACGACCAACCGCGGCGGCGTCACGGTCAGCGGTATCGAAAGCATCGAAGGGGCGTATTTGCGTCTTGGCGGTATCGTCGGGTTCGCCTATCCCGGAACCGTGCTCTCGAATCTGACCAATGCCGGCGATATGACGGTCGATCTGCAATCGAAGTTCAGTTACTACGCCGTCGGCGGCATCGCCGGTTCGGTGGAGTGCGGCGCTTCGTCGTGTGTCAATGAAGGCAGCCTGAGATTGAATAACAACCAACTGCTGACCAAAGGCATGTGCAAGATTTTCGTGGGAGGGATTGTCGGAATCAACTACCGGCCGACCGACGACGGACCCCACATCTATGAGGATTGCGCCAATCGCGCCGAAATAGGCTTCGCAACCACCGATAACGCATTCAAAGTTCTGCCGTCGTTCACGGGCGGGATTCTCGGCTATACGGAACACCCCGTCGAGGTGCGGAACTGCGAGGGTGCGGCCTATATCAACGTGAACAATGCCAATGCCAAGGAGAACGGGATCTTCACGGCAACGGGCGGTATCGTCGGTGCTGTCAAAGGGACTGCGGCCCTTATCGAGAAGTGTCATGTGACGGCCGACATGCGCCACTATCAGTACAACAATACGTGGGACGATCCGTTGTCGGCTGCCAACGGCGGTGGCATCGTGGGCTGTGCATTGGGCGCCGATGAGGTCAACCGCATCGCGATTACGGGCTGCTCGTGCTCGGGCATGGTCGAAAGCAAGCGCTCGGGGGCTGCGGGCATCGTGGGCTATGCCCGTTTCTCGGATATCTCCGACTGCGGTTTCACGGGCGGAATCGAGGGAAGCGGCCCCCACTTCGCAGGCGGTATCGCCGGAACGCTGGCGAACTCGACGATTGCGGGCTGTACGGTCAAAGCCAAGAATATCTATGGCCACAATGCGTCGAGCCCCTCGTTGATCGGGGTCAGCGGCATTGCGGCATACGTTGTGGGTGTGTCGTCCGTTTCGGATTGCAAGGCCTACGCCACGCTTATTCGAAACAGTACGGTTTTAGGTACGGAGGATGCATCTGTCACGCCTGACAACCTCTTCGGTATGGGTATGATCGTGGGCATAGACGCCGGAACGACTACCGTTACGAACTGCGGCGTCGGAGGATCGTTCTATCTGGGTGCCAGCGAGAAACCGCAAGAGTTGATCCTGACGCTCGACGCCGATAGCTATGCGAAGGGCATTATCGGCAGCGGGAAGACCGCAACGGTCGGCGGCTGCTATTACTGGAACGGCGAGGAGTAGGGACTTCACGCCGTTAGGCACAGGGGCAGGCGAGGGTGATGCCTCCCTGCCCCACAATGAAACGATTGTGAGATGAAACGATTCTTCCATACGCTCGTTGCCCTGCTGCTGCTTGCGGCATGTACCGACGGTAATAACGAACTGGGTTCGAAAGATCCGTTCAGCATCCCCGACAAGGAGGGCTGTAACGTCAAGGGAACCGTCTTCGACGATTACGGAACCCCGCTCGAAGGAATTGTCGTAAGCGACGGCCTGCAAACGACCCAGACCGACCGCAACGGTCATTTTTGGCTCAGCAGCGACCTGTCGAAACGGCGTTTCGTGACGGTTACCGTTCCGTCGGGTTACGAAATCGAATCCAAGGAGGGGCTGCCGCAGTTCTTCGACCGCATTCCAGAGGGTTCGACCTCGTTCAGCACCGAATTCCGACTGCGCAGCCGGCGCGGCAATAGCGACCGCTTTACGGTCTTCATGGTAGGGACCCGCAGATACGCGCCCGCGACAGAGGTTATGACAAGTTCGCCTATCACTCCATCGACATGTTCGAGGACATGTGCCGCGATATGAACAAGTTGTGTGCGACGATGACCGACCGTCCGGTCTATGGCATCGGATTGGGCGATCTGATCCACGAGGATGCAAACATGTGGGAGATCTATCGATCGGGGGTCAAGACGCTCTCGTTCCCGATGTTCGGCGTCATCGGTAATCACGACCATGATACCAAAGCGCCGACGGACGGCGAGGCCATACGTCCCTACGAGGAGAATATTGGTCCCACGAACTATTCGTTCGATCTGGGCAGGCTCCATTTCATCTGTCTGGACAACATCGTCATGAAGGGCGACGGCGCGGGAGGATACAGCGACGGTCTTTCGGACGAGGTCTATACATGGTTGTGCAACGATCTGAAATACGTCCCGAAGGAGAAGATGATAATGATCTGCTCGCACTCTTCGATGTTCGGCAAGCCCGGGAAAGATCCCGTCGACGTGGACAAGAACGGCCGGCTCTATGCGCAGAAGCTTTCGGAGTACAAATACGTGCATTCGTGGGCAGGACATTCGCATATCAACTTCAACAAGGTCTACTCCAAAAGCGGCGAAAACCGGCTGAGCAATATCGAAGGGCATATCGTTGCGCGTGCTACGGGAGCCTTATGGCTCAACGAGTGGGTCTGCTCCGACGGGACGCCGCGCGGGTACTATGTCGTCGATGTCGACGGCGAGAAGATCGAATGGCATTACCATCCGTGCGGCAACCAGTTGGGCGTATCCAACGGACTGGGCGACGATTACCAGATGCGCGTCTACTCTCCGTCCGACTACGGCGACGGCTATGTCTATGCCAACGTCTGGGCGTGGGACGCCCTGTGGGGCAGCGTACTCTATACCGACAACGGCCCAAATGCCGTGGCGGGCCGACCGATGGCCCGTATCGAGAGTTACGACAAGGCATACAAGGAGTGCTGCGACCGGAGCAACTCGAAACCCGGCAACCTCGCCAAAGAGGAGTTCAAGCCGGACACCAATGTCAAGCACCTGTTTCGCATCAAGCCGTCGGACGGAGCGACCTCTTGCACGGTCGAGGTTACCGACCGTTTCGGCCGCCGCTACTCCGCTTCGCTCGACTGGGATTCCGCGTCAACGTCGGATATGGCCCTGTAAATCGCAAAACTTTTAAACTTATATAATGCAAATGAAGAGAATCATTCTGTTATCGTTCGTCTCGATGTTGCTGTCGGTCGGGACGACTATGGCCGAGGGCATATCTTCGGCCAGGGAATTGGTGGCGTTCGCAATCGCGGCCAATGCCGGCGAGGATATTACCCCATGGGCCGACCGCGAGGGGGTAATAAGTCTTACGGCTGACATCGACATGGCCAAGGTGAAGGACTTTGTACCGATAGCTGTTTTCGACGGTATTTTTGACGGAGGCTGCCACACGATCTCCAACTGGAAAACGACGGCAGGGCTTTTCCATATCGTTTCGGAAAAGGCCGAATCTTACGATCGACGCCTCGTGTTCGATGAAATGTACGGACAACGGCGAGGAGGAGTTCTACGCAGGATTCATCGCTGACGTGAACCACGGGACACTGGAGGGGTGCATCAACCGCGGCCAGATTTCGCACCGGTCGGGCAAATCATTGATGTCCAACTACGTGGGAGGAATTTGCGGAATGAATAAATATATTGTCATCAATTGCGACAATTACGGCAATGTTTCGTCGTCGGGTAATTTCGGTGGCAATCTCGACAATCGCAGTGCCGGCATTTATCTGGGTGGCGTGGTCGGAGGCAGCCCCACCCGTCCCCTCTCCTGCGCTTTTATCGGCTATTGCGACAATCACGGTACGATAACTTATAGCGGAGCTTTTCCCAACAACTATATCGGCGGCATCGCAGGGAGTCACACGTATGTCAAGGTCAAGTTCTGCACCAATCGAGGTAACGTTACGGTGGCAGCCAAATCGATCTCCGAATCCGATGTCCCGCAGGGATTGCAGGTCGGAGGCATCTGCGGTCTGACCAAGGGAGACATCGTTTGCAGCGACAACTTCGGCGAGATCATCGCCCGCTGCGACATCTTCACGATGGCGGGCGGCATCGCCGGTTCGACGCACTCCGCGCTGACTGTCGGCGATTGCGTCAACTATGCCGCGGTCACGGCTTCGGGATTTGCCGGCGGATCGGTCGGCGGCATCGTCGGTCAGGCGGCACGTCCGATCGTGGCAGTGCAGTGTCTGAACAAGGCCGCCGTGAAGTTCGCCGGCGAAAGCCCCAAAGTACGCACTGCCGTGGGCGGGATTATCGGCAACGCTTTTGCCAAGGGCGATGCCAAGTGGGCCGTTGCCGTGGTCGAGTGCCGTAACGAAGGCGACGTGTCGTGCGGCTATGCCGCCAACACCTACAACAGCGCCCGCGGCATTCATGTGGGCGGCCTGTGCGGCTTTATCGCCGGCAACGAAACCGTCAATGCCGTCGTGCGTTTCAGTTCCAATACGGGAGCTGTCCACAGCGAATCGGGCCGCATCGGAGGCATTATGGCGCTGGCGTCGTTCTGTGATGTGCAGGAGTGCGTTGACGGCTCGGCTGCGGTGGCAGGCGGCATAAGCGGTCTGTTCGAGGCGGGCGACATGTACGGTTGCGTGAATGTCGGCGATGTGCTCCTCAAAGGAAGCGGCAATGCCGGAGGTATCGTGGGTACGACGCAGACCCCAAAACGGTATACAGCCATCACCGACTGCCGCAACGGCGGCGTGATCTGCGGCCGCTTCGGCTTCACGGCATCGATATTGGCCGAGAGTCGCAACGACACCGACAGGGTGGACGGTTGCGGTGTCGGCGGCGCCGTCGGTACGCCGGCGCAGGGGCGTGAGGCTCCGCGTGTGACGGCCGAAAACTACGGGATGTTCATACTCGGACGCAATACCGAGCGCAACAATGCCGAGGTCGGCGAAGTAAGACCTTGTTACTATTGGAACGGAACGAAATAATATTCATACATAGATGAAACGATTCACCCTATTATTCGCAATGCTCGTAGCGGCATGTGCCGTGTACGCGCAAATCCCCAACGTGTCGGGACGGGTTACCTCGACCGACGGAAGCCCTGTCGCTGGAGCCGTCGTCAGCGACGGACTGAACTGCACGCAGACCGATTCCGACGGCCGTTATACGCTGACGAGCGATCTCAAAAACCGTCATTTCATCATGCTGTCGGTGCCTGCCGAGTATGAAATTCCCGCTCGCCACAGCCTGCCGATTCCTTTCAAACGCATTCCCCGCTACGTCGAAACCTTCACAGCCGATTTCGTACTCGAACCGCGCAAGGAGTCGTCCGATCACCATACGCTCATCGTGCAGGGCGACCCGCAGATCAAGGATTTCTTCTGGGACAACTCGGCGGAGGCCTACCGCGATGTGGTGATTCCCGACATCATCAAGACGCGCAAGAGTATCGCTACGCCATGTTACGGCATCGAACTGGGCGACGTGATCTATAACGAGCTGACGGTCTATCCTGTCTATCTGCACAATACCGACCGTGTGAACATGGTGACTTTCAATGTCATCGGCAACCACGACCACGACCAGACCACGTTGCTGAAAGATTCGCTCGGCACGATGCACTACGAGATGCATCTGGGGCCTACGTGTTATTCGGCCAATATCGGTCGCGTGCATTACATTTTTATCGACGACATACTCTACGACCGTAAGGATGCCAAGGAATCGTATCGCCACGGCCTCTATGACGAGACCGTGCACTGGCTCATAGAGGATTTGAAATATGTGCCCAAGGACAAGATCATCATGATCTGCGCCCATGCCCAGATGTTCAACAAAAAGACGACCATGGTGCGCCGCAACAAGAACTTTGCGGCTTATAGCAAGGCGCTGCTCGATTTCAAGTATGTCTATTCATGGGCGGGACATAACCACCATACTTATCTTTATACGAGCGAACCCGAGCGGAACTACGATATCGACAACCTCACCTCGATCACCGTCACCAAGTCCACGGGGGCATTGCGCTTGAACCGTTTGCTCAACAATGACGGTACGCCGCAGGGTTATTTCGTCGTCGATGTCGACGGCGAAGAGGTTTCGTGGTACTATCTCTGCTGTGGCAAAGATCGCAACTACCAGATGAAGGTCTATCCTCCGGCACGCACCGGCGGCGAATACGTGATGGCCAACATTTGGGCGCACGATAACAAATGGGGTGCTGTCGAATGGTGGGAGAACGGAGTGAAGGTCGGCCAGATGGAGGCGCACGATGCGTTGGATCCCGACTATGTCGACCTCTACGCTACCGTGACGAACAAGACGACGCGCAAATACTGCAAGCCCGTCAATTCGTTCCACATGTTCCAGATCAAACCGTCGGAAGGAATTCGCGAGGGTGAGGTGCGTGTTACGGACAGGTTCGGAAACCTCTATACTCAAAAGGTATCGTGGTAGTCGGCCGAACCGAATGAAACGAAGTGAGATCATACATCTTCATGTCGTAATCAGGTCCAGCCCACAGACTGGACCTGATTCGGCGGCTCGCGCTTTGCACGACGATGTCCCTCTCCGAAGATAAGCAGGGCGAGACGAGACAAAATAGGAGTTACGACATTGGACGGCATATTGGCACACAGTAAAGTTAGTCATCTAAAACGTTCGAAATAGACCATTAGAAAGACTTCTTAGAAAAATAGCCTCACAAAATTTATTCTGAATAAAATAGTTATGAATATTTCAGTGTAAGAAAATAGGGGACATGAACAATTTCGAAGGTCGGACAGAAATCTTTGAAGTTGTTCATGTTTTATTTCTCCCATTTATTCTCAAAAAACGAATTATACCCACCTTATAAGCGGTTCATCGGGATGTAAGCTGTTATAATTACTGATAAGGCTATCCCATAATGTAGGGTCAGAGGTGTATCCGATCCGCTTTTCGAAATCCGGCGAGGGTAATATGTCCGCGCTGCAAACTCGTAGACAGTATTATGCAACAAAAAGGTGGTAAACCTGCTCCTCGCTGGAAATCTCCGAATCGAAGGTGCGGGATACTTCCCGAAGAATCGATCGGAAGTTTTTCTTCTCACTGAATTTCTTGTGCTTTTGGCTTGATCCAAAAGCATCAAAAGATCAAACACGGCGATCGGACAGGCTGCGGGCCTGCTAAGGACGGACGCAACCAAATAATCATCGTTGCGCGCAGCGCAGCCGCCTTGCGAAAAGTGCGGGAAAGAGAAACGGCGGTCAAAAAATCGGGCGCCTTTCCCGCAGGAAGGCGCCCGATCGTTCATGCGCAAACCGTTGCGTTATTTCAGCCGCTCCCGGATCGCCTTCGTCTCGGCCTCGTAGCCGGGTTTCTCCAACAGGGCGAACATATTCTTCTTATAGGCCTCGACACCCGGCTGATTGAAGGGATTCACCCCCAGCAGGTAGCCGCTGATACCGCACGCCTTCTCGAAGAAATAGAGCAGTGCGCCCAGTGCGTGCGCCGAAATCTCGGGAATTTCGATGCGGAGGTTGGGAACGCCGCCGTCGACATGCGCCAGCTGCACGCCCAACTCGGCCATACGGTTCACCTCCGACAGGCGCTTGCCCGCCAGATAGTTCAGGCCGTCGAGATTCTCGACGTCGGATTCGATCCGCACCTCGTGTTTCGGAGCGGTCACCGAGACGATCGTCTCGAACATCGTCCGTTCACCCTCCTGAATGTACTGACCCATCGAATGGAGGTCGGCCGTGAGGGTCACGCTGGCAGGGAAGAGCCCCTTGCCGTCCTTGCCCTCCGACTCGCCGTAGAGCTGCTTCCACCACTCGTTGATATACTGGAGCTTCGGTTCGTAGGAACCCAGAATCTCGATCTTCTTGCCCGCTTCGTACAGTGCATTACGCACCGTGGCGTAGACCGCCGCGGGGTTCTCCGCGAAGGCGACCTGCTCGCCCGTGGCACGCTCCATCTCCTCGGCGCCGCGTACCAGCGCCTCGATGTCGACACCGGCGGCGGCCAGCGGCAGCAATCCCACCGGCGTGAGTACCGAGAACCGGCCGCCCACATCGTCGGGAATGACGAAGGTGGCGTAGCCCTCGTTGTCGGCCAACGTCTTCAAGGCACCGCGCGCACGGTCGGTAATGGCCACGATACGCTCGGCGGCCCCGGCCTTGCCGTAACGCCGTTCGATCTCCGCCTTGACGATGCGGAAGGCCACGGCCGGTTCGGTCGTCGTCCCCGACTTGGAGATGACGATCGCCGCGATCGAATGGTCCTTGACGGCATCGAGCAGTTCGTAGGTATACTCTTCCGAGAGATTCTGACCGGCGAAGACGACCACCGGCTCCTTGCGCGGACGCAGCGCGGCGAACGAATCGCCCATCGCCTCCGCAACGGCTTTGGCACCCAGATAGGAACCGCCGATACCGATGCAGATAATCACGTCGGCACACTCGCGCAGCTTCTTGGCTTCGGCCTCGATGCGCGACAACTCCTGCGGCGCGATCGACGAGGGAAGGGTCACCCATCCCAGGAAATCGTTGCCGGCGCCCTGCTTCGAATAGAGCAGCGAGAGCGCCTCGCGGGTGCGCTCCTCCATGCGGGGAGTGATCTCCACGCCGGCCTTCGAAATATCAAGTTTCAGTGTTTTCATAACGAAATCAGAATTAAATTCGACACTTTGCAATGACACGGCAAATGTAGTTAAAATTCTTAAAAATTGTTGCAGCGATATTCCGTTCTTTTTCCTATCTTTGCAAGTGAGAGCCCCAGACGCCGGCCGTACCGGCGCGAAACCCGCTTAAAATACTGATAATAAAT